>FUFK010072558.1_pt1 | contig 11539 bp, 27 predicted proteins | sample 1021851 | NCBI WGS metagenome assembly FUFK01 (sample SAMEA51879418, study PRJEB19060) | metagenome
CAAATATGCAGCTCTATCAAACGAAAGGAGAACTATGATGTTTGATGCAATTAATACCGAAGAATGGGATTTCCCCATCGAAGTACACCCAACACCCAATGCTATCACTGGCGAACCGCTTACCAACAGTAAGCAGATCGTTCGAACAGATACCAATGAAGTGCTTGGTGTACATAAAAGTGCCTACAAACCTGTGCTTCATAGTGATGTAGTGAACTCAATTGAAGATGCTGTGCTTGAGTCAGATGTATCCAAAGACTTTTATATAGATACTAAAGTCTACGAGAACGGAGCTAAACTCAAAGGCACTGTACACTTTCGAGACTTGTACATTGAAAACAAAAAGTCAGCACAAGTTGGTGACATAGTAAACTTCAAAGTAGATTTCTTGAATAGTTACGATGGATCTTGGAGCTTTCTACAAAAAGCAGAAGGTAACAGACTTATTTGTGATAATGGTATGGTGTCTGGTCTTGCTATAGCTATGGCAAAGTTCAAGCATACAACATCTATAAACATAGAAGGAAGCTCTGATAAAATACAGATTGGACTCGAAACCTTTTTGAAAAACAAAACCAAGTGGGAAACTTGGACAGAAACTAAAGTAAACAATGAAAATGTTGAAAAGTTTTTCAAAGCAACTGTTTGTAAAGCTTTTACTCGTCAGACAGGTGTGAGTAAAACAAATGAGAAGCAATTAGAAATATTGCTTGGCTTGTGGCAGTCAGAGAAAAGCCAGTTAGGTAGCAATCTATGGGCATTGTACAATTGTCTAACCTACTGGTCTACTCACACACAAGAGCAACGAACACCACACATTGCTAGCTTCAATAGAGAAGCTGATGTTGGAAGAGCTATTCATTCCAAAGCTTGGACTGATCTAGAAACATATGGAGAGTTCGCATGATCATAAATAACTTAATGACTATAGATTCATTCAATGTTGAATCAGTAAAAATAAATAGAAGACAAAGCAATGGCGGTAGATTTATCACCGAGTTTATTTTCTATTTTACAAATCAAACATCAATGGAACTAAGTTGTTTCCATGAAGAGAAACATATTGGTTTAGAATTGGGAGATATAAATGACTGAGAAAGAAGAAGACTATGTGGCGCAGGTACTTGCGCCACTCGTATCATCACCAACAATCATTGAACGAATGGGTGATGATCTGAAAGAAATGAACCCACAGTTCAACAGGGACAAGTGGGTTGATCGAGCTATCAAAGCTTGGGAAGAAACAAACTTACCGAGGTTGTATTATGAAAGCGGAAACGTACACTGAACAGTGTGAACAATGCAATGGCTCTGGCGCAATAACATATGACAAGCCAGAGCCGTGGATATGTAGAGATAGCCCACCATCTTTGGAAGAAGTCACAGAAGAATGCGATGAATGTGGTGGATTAGGTGAAATAATTTGACAAACTAAATATTCTTGCTGCATAAGTGGAGCATGGACTCATATTTAAAACATCTGCAAACAACTGCACATACATTAGATGTTGATTTACTTTTTGCTTTTAAAAAAGCTGGAGTACCTACATCAACATACTATCGAACAATAAATAATAAAACTGACTTAAGATATACAACAGCTTGTAAAGTTCTGGAATCTCTTCATGATCAACACAAGATTGCCTCACAACTACAATCAAATGATAACAATGCTTATCGAGGCGAGGCACGAAAAGAAACTTAGCCAAGATAAATTAGCAGGTATCATAGGCTGCACTGAATCTTTGGTTCATAAATGGGAACAACACAAGCGAGTGCCATCTGGTTTCTTTCTCATGTGTTGGCTTGATGCGTTAGGTTACGATATTGAAATCAAAAAAAGGAAAAAAGGGTAAAGCTTATTGCATTGCTTGCGAACAATTATCTGAATACTTCGTAGCAATATTAAAAAACAATCATCAAAGAACAAATGAAAAGCATTGGTACGTATGCTTGCGTTGTTATGAGGAAGATAGATGGCAAACAATAACAAGTCAAAAGGAACCTACCACGAAAAGTGGTTCGTCAATTGGCTCAACGAAATCAAAGCGCAGATCAAAGCGAAACGCCAACCCCTCTCGGGCAGCTTGGGAGGAGAGTATTCAGGCGACATCAAGCTCACAATCAAAGACCAAGAACTGGTGGGAGAAGTAAAGTATAGAGACAAGTCAGGGTTTCCAAACCCTTTCACTGTCCTCGAAGGCAGAGACATTGCCTTTTACAAAAGACGGAGAGGAACTCCGCAAACGCTAGTCATAATGAGTGGCGAACAATTTCAAACAATAATGGAGAACTTAAATGACACAAAAAATGATGGAAACAAGGCAACTAAAAGTTGATACAGTCCACTTAATGGATGACGCTGATAATACTATTAAGCGTGATTTAATATTAGAATATTCAAACTCATTTCCTGAAAAACTTTACCTACAATTACTTTCATCTGATCCAAACATCGAAGGTTGGATGAACAGCTTTGATATCGAAGAAGTAGAAAAGCTACGAAGATATTTAACTCAAGTATACAATCTTATGAAAGAGGTGCTTAACGATGAAAACTCGTGAAGAAGAAATGAATGAACAAGCTGAAGCTTTTCATCAACGATACCCACGAGTGTCAATACTTTTTGTAAAGTTTACTAAAGAGATTATTGATCGAGGTTATCAGCATTATTCAGTCAACGCTATCTTTGAGCGCATTCGTTGGGAAACCGACACTCCTGATATAGATGGCAAATCAACATTTAAACTTAGCAATAATCATCGAGCATGGTATGCACGAAAGTTTATGGAAACCTTTCCACAATACAAAGGTTTCTTTCGAACACGCCCAAGAAAAAGCGCAGCGCAACTTGCAAACAATAAAGGTGAGTACACAAAAACGGAGGACTTCTATGAAATCTAAATCATTGACACAAGTAGTAACCAAACAAATGTGGAANGCTAGTTTAAGCAGACCAGCAAAAGAAATTTATCAACCAGACTTTGATCGAGCAAAGAACTGGAAGGTAGACACCTATCGAGTAATGGCTAATCGAATAAAACAAAATGAAAAAGTTGGCGAAAATTTTATATATGGACAGGAAGCAGCAGCTTTAGTTCACTACGGTTATGTAACTAAAGCAGAACTAGAACCGTATCGAATAGAACTCAAAGGCAGATACTATGACGCGTTTACAAAAGAAGCTGCTGAGAAAAAAATAAAAATGCTCGAAGAAGCACAAGCTTATGGAGAAAAACATTTTAAAGAACTTGCATCTACTGCATAAGTGCAGTAGTGTAAAAGAAAAACGGAGAACTATATGGAACGCAAAGGTTTTATTGGCGGCAGTGATTGCGTCAAAATCATGNAAGGTGAATGGGAAGAACTGTGGGAANTAAANACTGGCCTCAAAGAACCAGAGTCTTTACTTCNCAATCTTCCTGTGCAGCTTGGCATACATACTGAAAACTTTAATCTCAAATGGTTTGCAATCCATGAAGCCAAAGCTGTTGTTGCACATCAAAAAGAATACATAGCATCAATCAATAATATACCAGTTAAAGGTACAATAGATGGTGCAATCCAAGGTGAAAATAATATTATCGAAGCAAAGCACACAAATAATTTTTATAATATGGACAAAGTTCTAACCAAGTACATGCCACAAATACAATTATATTGTCACATTGCAAAAGCAGATGGGGCATACCTGTCTGTTATTTTTGGTAACAGTAAATGGGAGTGTTTGCACATTGCTTACAACCAAGACTATCTTAATAAGATGTGGGAGTTGGTCACACAATTCTGGACTCATGTTCAAGACAAGAAAAGGCCAGTTGATCGTGAGGTCGAAGCTATCTCCACAGAAAATATCGTGCTGGATCAGATGGTGGTGCGTGATGCATCAAGAGACAACGAGTTTGTATCAGAAGCGCACGCCTTTATCAGCACACTCAACGCCGCTCAAGTCAATGACAGAGCGAAAAAGAATCTCAAGAATATGGTCGGTCATAACGAACGAGAAGTATTCTGTGATACCGTCAGACTAAAACGTGATAAACGCGGAGCAATCCGCATAACAAGGAGAACTGCACACAATGACACAATCTAACTTTACTTCACAACTTATGAAGGCTCGGAAAGAAATAGAACCTATCAAACGTGATGGAAAAAATCCACACTTTGGCAACAAATATGCTACATTGGAGAATGTAATAACTGCTGTTACAGAACCATTAGAAAATAATGGTTTCTTACTTTTGCATCGAGGCATTAACAATGAGCATGGTATGTGTATTACCACAGAACTTTTACATGTTGATGGTGAAAGAATATCAACAGACATACCTTTGGTACTTGGTAAAAATGATATGCAAGGCTTAGGCAGTGCGATCACTTATGCCAGACGTTATGGCATACTATCGCTATTGAACTTGCCTACAGAAGATGATGATGGTGAGCTTGCTGTTGCGCGAACTTCAGTGCCGCAGTCAGGGCGAAGCACTGAAGTAAGCAAAGCAACAAAGAATGTTGTAACTAAATGGCCTAGCTAATTCTTGGGGAGAGGTAGCTACAGCACCTATGTGGCCTTATCGAGGGGGAGGTTCCCCAAGAACCCCTCACCACAACTTAAACAAGGAGCCAAAAGCATGGCAGAATATGATAAAACAAATGATGGGGCATTGTGGCCTCCATTCGAAGACATGGAACTAATACTTCAAGGCAATATAAATGTTGCAGGTCGTGACTCTCGTTATGCATTCGTTCGAAGAATGACGCGAGATCGAAAAGAATTAATTGAAATCTTTGAAAAAGTCGGGGTGATGTTTCCAAATGACAATAGCAAAGAAGGCGCACCTTCTTACACTGGGACTATGTATAACCCCAATGACAAGCGTATGGCTTGGACTACACCGCCTATGTTAAAGCGCATTGCATCTTGGATACGCATGAACAAAGATGAGAAACCATACATGAGTGTAGAAATATCTGATCCTCAACAAAAACAGCAAGAATCAAATTCGGACTTGAAAGATGACAAGATTCCGTTTTAATAGAAACATAGTTCTCCGCATGGACACTGCCTGTTTTGTCAAACAACTCCATGCGTATACCTTGCCAGCCTCTAATCGGGGCTGGCCTTTTTTTTGGAGTACACAATGACAGAAGATGAACTAAGAAGAGAAATGCTTGCTGACGCGCAAGAAGTAGCCGCCAGACAAAACAGAAAATTTGGAACGCCAATCAAAAAGAAAAAAAAGATAACCAAGAAAGGACTAACCAGAGGTGACGGTTGGCGCAACGACAAGCTAAAAACCAGTGAAATCAAAGACATAGTATACTTCTTGGAAAGAGGTTGGTGCATTGGTTCAACAGCTATTATCTGTGGAGTAAGTAAAACTTCTGTCCACAATATTAAAAAGCAAATGTCGTAATGGATTTCTTTACGGCATTAGTTTTAGTTTATCATATCAGATCTGAAGAAACAGCAACAATGATTTGGTTCAATAATTACGAATCTTGTTACGAAGCGCAGTATGCAGCAGATAAACTTTACAACTTAGTTAACGGTACAGAAATGTATTGCGTTGAAAGTGACGTAGCGTCACGAATTATCAAACCAAAACGGAGACCACAATGAAAGTTAAAGATTTAATAGACAAACTTTGCAATCTCGATCCTAACAAGCAAATTATTTTTTATAATTTAAATGATTGTGATTTAGAGCCAAAAGAATTGGAAACAATACTTGATTTTGACAGCGAGCATTCTGACCCTGCATACTGCAGCGGACACATTGAATTCACAATAAAATAAAAGGCTAAGACAATGAAAACAGTAAAGCTTACTAAACAAGAAATGATAATGTTACTCGATGCAGTTAATGAATGGGAACTAGGAGTTTACGGACAAGAAAATGAATGTGAAGGATCATCTGGATTTAAGAAAAAAGAATTAAAAGCTATGGATTCAGCAAAACAAGTATTACTTGATATTTTAAAGTCTTAACTCAAAATGAGGCGCATCAATAAACGGACGCTTACCTTGCGACCTTCGAAGATCACAGTATTCATTCAAAGCTTGCTCCATTGTGCCATCATACTCAGCAATATTATTGATATGCCAAGCAGCTCCCCACCTAACAGGAACACCAATATCTTTAGCCGCTAACTTCATTGCATCAGCAATTTCATCATATAGCTTTAGTTCCCAACGATCACCAACACCTTTAATGTAAGCCATAAGATCTACAGCATGACCATCTAAATGCTTAGACTTCATAGTTTTAGAAGCACCTTTAGCAACCAATGCTCTTTGTTCTTCAATAGTTCTTAAACCACANATACAAGAAAAGTCNTGTTTGCTAACACCAATAGCATACTTAACTATTGCAACCATGCGNTCATCAACACCTTCAAGNTTTGCTAAACTTCCTTTGCCTAATTTAAAACTCATTTCTTAAAACCTTTCATTGTACGGATTCCAAAGCTTGCAGCTATNGAAGCATACATAGCCCAACTAAACCACTGCGGAGCAGCTTGNAAATTTTCAAAACCTTGTTTCATNTAAGGCTGNANCCAAGGAACAAATGAACCTAAAACAATAGCTATGAAGCAAAGAGTCCAAGCCTCGTCTTTCCAGCTNTCTGCGCTGGCNTCNATNGCNGCTTGNTCCCANCTAATCTCACCNGTNGCAATCTTCATTTTGGTTTCNGCTTCNGCNGCTTTNACCTTTGCCTTNCTNTCAATGTAAGTTGTAGNTANNCCNGCTACNCTTTGNANTATCCCTATCATTGCCCTTTACCCGTGTTTGTAAACCCATAGTAAGCAGCGACTATAGCAGCAATACTTACATAGTATATATTGCTCATGCTGCTTAACATTTCTGACGCTCTAGGTAGCTCCATCCACTCTGTAAACACTACACCGAAGGGAAACAAAAGCATACCAGTTAAGCTAAACCATGCCATCCTACGTTGTGCATCGCGTTTGGCATCTGCGTCACTAACCTCCCTCCGTCTTTCATCTTGAGCAATACGTCTGTCCTCCATAAGCATTTCGCGCTCTTCTGGATCAATCTTCCCGTTATCATTAAGATCATATTTTGCTTTGGGCATCTGCATACTCCTGTATTATTTGCCTATTATACCCTAATATAATTAGTTTACCATTCTTATCGTATGCTGCAAACTTCTTACCACGCTCTATGATTGTTGGGCGTTCACTTCGAGGCAAGCTACTTTCATCGAGTTGTGTGTCACCATGATTTTCGCTTTTTCTGCCTGCGCTAGACATTGTTGCTCGTCCGAATAAGTGCCGATCTGATAATAATACAAGTTATCTGTGTTCACAAAATGTAAAAAAATTAAAACATAAATCATCTAAAATAATCCCTAACATCTAACCACCCCATATAATGAAGGTATCCAGTAGCCCCGACAAATGTAAAAATTAATAAAACAACTATACCTACGACAGTTATAACTACCTCTTGCCTCTGTATAGCATCCCTTCTAGCTTGGGCTTCCGCTTCTCTTTTTTCTGCAAGCACTTCTCTGCGTATTTTTAAAAGCTCTAAGTATTTTGATCTTCCGTAGGTCTGAGTAATCCACTCTTTAAGCTCCTCTTCAGCATCAGCAGCTTGACGTATTTTAGCCCAACGATCTAATGCCGTAGCATTAGTGCTTTTTCCTGATATACCTTTTTTCTGTAAAGTTTTTTTAGCTTGATCAGTTGCGTCAAAAAATTGACCTATCTGTTTTGACAGTCCAGCTATAGATTTGCCTGCCGACAAACCAGTTTTTATACTCGCAAGAATTGTTAAAGGGTCGATTTTTACATCCNATCATTTTTTGTATACTGCATAGTCTTTTCAATAACTGCCACTCTTGCTTGTAGCTTGATTATAGCCATCATATGTTGAGCCATTGACGCAGCCTCTTCGTGTAGCGCATCAATTTCCTCATATATTTCGTCAATGGTTTCTCCACCATCTTCCTCAACCTCAATGATATATTCTATAATCTCATCTATTTGTTCAGTGTTTGCCTCTACGTCACGAATAAGATTTGTGCGATCAGTAGCATTGTTCTCAATAGTTAAAGTTTCAACTTGCTGCGTTAGACCTTCAATAATAGAAGCCTGAGAGCTTGCATACCAGATACCACCACCCACGGTACTGACTATCGCCACTACTGCACTTGCAGCAACAGCTATATTTACTTTGGGCAAGTCCACGTTAGTAACTACCTTCCCAAACTCTTAATTTAGCAAACTCATTACTCATAAGCTTTCTTTTTAACACTTCTTTAACTGCGCCTGTATCTGACCAGCTAACTCCAGCCTCTTTAAGCCAAACGCTAAGTAGTGCCATATCAACATTACCAACGTGCTTATAATCAGAACCGAAGCTATTATCAGAATGTTGCCTTGCGTGTTCAACATCCTTGAGCATATCATTAGCGTCATGCGTGTTTTTGATGATTAGCGTATCATCTTCAAACTTATATGACTCNCCAATNTTAGCCATCTTCCCANGCCTCATTCTCTGGTGTGCTNGGATCATCNGCTTTTAGNGTGCCNTCNTNNTTTCTNGCNCNNTTNTTTTTTGCGGTAGCTTTCTTTGCAGGCTTTGGGTCTGCNTTTANNANTTCAAAAGCANTTGGCTTCATAGCCATAATCTTTTTTACTTCTGCTTCTGGCAGATCAACCTCATCTCCACCTCTTACAATACCTTTAGAAGTTGAGATGCTTCTATCTATTACTAATACTTTCATTTTTCTCTCCTGTTAAAGCAGGGGCAAAAATGCCCCTGCCCATTATCTTATTATGAAGTTGTGTTATCGGCAATAATACCGTTTGCAGCTTCATTTTTAGCGCAGAGTGTAAGCTCAGTAACGATTTGTCTCTGAGTGTTATCACCAGTTTTTGCAAGCTCAGTGTTTTTAGTTGGACGCAATGTTGCGATTTCCCACTTGTCATCTTGCATGATGAAAACGTCACGACTTCTGTTCTCGCGGCTAGGCATGAACTCAATAGTACCCCACGGAGTCGTGTATACTGCGAGACTTTTGATAACACGCTCGTCAGATGCTTGCACTTGTGAACGCTGGTTGTTGTTACCAGTAAAGCCCAATGCCACATTCATTTGNAANGCAGNTGAGATACACAGTGTCAGGCTCTCCACCATTTTCCCAAATTGATTGCATAACTGCATCAAATTTGGTTTGTGAAAACGCTGTTGGAGTACCGTCATCTGTTCTCGCATCCGTTCCATCGCCAGTTGGGTTTGCGCCAGAGTTACCTGATTGGAAGTTTACGTTTGTAGTCATCCAAGCTGGAGCGCCTGCCAATTCTCTGGCAGTAGATGCGTTGCCTGCCACCTTTGCATTATTGTCAAATAGAGCTTTTTCTATATCAAGCTTCTGCTCTTTTGCAATTTTTACAATTTGGTAGGCCATCTCACGCTGCCTTCCAGCCTTGTTAAGGCCTTCGTCAGTGTCAGATACGATCACCGCATTTTTGAAGATTTGTGTTCGGTTATTGAGTCGAACAGTTGCAACAGCAGCTTGTGCAGTTGTTGCGTCACCTTCTATGTGGGCGTTTGACGCGCTATTTCTTAACGTATCAGTCTGCCATTCTACCAACGTATTGTTGGCTGTTGTCTTCGCACATTTGCTATGAAATGGGGTGGATTCTGGCGAAATATTTGTGATAATATCGCTCAAATCTTCCCTTATTCCAACTTGATCATAGCTGTCAAACGTATTTGCTGGTTGTGCCATTTGTTTATTCCTTTCAACGGCTTATAGCATTTTGTTAATGCTAAGTTTTCAATATTAGATCGATTGCATCTTCCATTCGACCTGTCTTTTGCAATTTAGCAAATTGCTTACGCTTTAGTGAACCTTCTGGATCAGCTACCTTCTTAGCACCAGCTTTTACAACAGGTTTGGCTTTCTTGCCTTTGGCTTCTGCTTTTTTGCGATTTGCAACAATACGTCTAAATTTCATAGCATCGTTAGCCATTTGGATATAACGTGCATCGGCTGTGGCTGCGATCTCTTCATCGCTAAAGCCATACTCTTTGGCACTATTCATAAGTGACTGCCAGTGAGATTGACTCTTTTCTGGATTAGCCAGTTCTGGAATTTTGCCTTTAATTATTTCAGCCTGTTCTGCAACAAAAGACTGGTACTGTTCATCAGCTTGCCTTTGTTGCTGTTCTTGTAGTTGCTGCATTTGCATCTGCTGCTGCTGGTAACTTTGTAAATCAGTATCATATTTAGCCCTCTGCTCCATATAAGAAACAGGATCACTCTCAGCTAAAGCCTGATCTGGCAGCTTAGGTGGTGATATAAAGCCTTGTTGTTGAGACTGATTATAAAGGTAATTTACCATTTGCTCACGTTGTAAGATTTCAGAAGTCTTTTGCTCAACTTGCTTTCGCATTTCAGCCACTTCTTGAAATCTTTTGTTTATTGCGCTTTGACCTGAATAACTTTGCTTTAACTGATCTATTGTTACCGTTTCTTCCTTGCCGTCAGATTTGACGGTGTAATACTCTGGCTCGACAGCTTCTTCTTCAATGTCATCTGCTTCAATTTCAGCATCTAATAATTCTTCATCAGATACCTCTAGTTCATCAAGCTCATCAGTTTCTTCAACTGCTTCCAGTTCAGCTTCTTCAGCTTCTGGAGTTACAGATGTTTCTTCCTCAACTTGATTAGTTTCGCCTGTTTCTTCTTGCGCTGGCTGTATGATTTGCTCAATCGCGCTTTCCATTCTGTCAGTCGTTTCCACGGTACTGCTCCTATTGTTTGCGATCTAAAAGTGTCTCTGCCGCAATAGCAGCGTCAAGCTGCACTTCGATCTGGTTTAATGCACGCAACATTGCGTGCGCCTCTTCACGCTGCTCAACGTCTTGAGCACCGCTAGTCGTAAAAAGCCTAATTTGCTCATTACGAACATCCTCAACAAACTGCATAAAAGCAGTATCGTTTTTTAACCTTTTGGCATCATCTGCCGCTATTCTTATTTCTGTTGTCATAACCCTGCTGCTCTAGCGGTCATGTCGTTTATTTGCCGCTCTCTATCTTGCTCTGCCTTAATTCTAGCTATATCTACCGCCGAACCATATTGACCCAGCGTTTTAGCGGCATCAACATATAAATCTTGTGCCATTTGATCTCTTCTAAGATCGTCCTGCATAGCCATTTCTTCGCGTTTTCTAGCATCATCCATCTGCGCTCTTTGTAAATCAACTTGCGCTTTGGTTTGCGCTTTCATTGCTTCAGCCTGCACCATAGCTGTTGCAGGGTCTTGCGCTTGTCCTTGCCCTGCTAGTGCGGCTTGCTGCTGTTGTTGCATCTGTAAGAGTTGCATCTCTATCTCTGGTGTAATTGGCGCGAAGTAACGGTCTGCATTTCTAATACCGCTAGACGCTAATATATCAGAAAGAGTATTTCTAATGTTTGTTAGCGATACTAAACCATTCATGGGGCCGTAAGTTTGATAAACCATAGTTTGCTGTTGCAAAGCCATAGCAAGAGCATTA
>FUFK010781130.1_pt1 | contig 11539 bp, 9 predicted proteins | sample 1021851 | NCBI WGS metagenome assembly FUFK01 (sample SAMEA51879418, study PRJEB19060) | metagenome
CCTCTCTACCAACTGTTTTATACCAGTCAATTATATTTTCTCTATAAGCTTGATCAGCTGCACCGCCTTTTCCGTTATATNTAAATGCTGTTTCTAATGCNTCTTGATAAAAATCATCTGCATAAAGTTTCCAAACGTTATCACCCCCTTGATACAAATCAAAAGCTCTTTTTACTGTTGGATTATTCATCAAAGCGGATAAACTAAATTTACCATCTTTTGCTTGTTGCANAATAGTTTTAATNTCNTTNACNTCTATGTTNGTATCNATAACTCCTCTTTCAATTCTTTTACTTAAAACTTTAGCNAAAGAAGCTGCAGAAACATTTTTACCAGGAAATAAATCATCNGCTAATAATTTAAAAGAATCTCCTAGACTTACTCTGCCACCTATNAACCCACTAGCCAAAGCAAAGAANGATGCCGTGGANACNTTTCTTATTTGTGTCATAGGAGAGAAAACTGTTTTACCTATCTGACCTGTNGCNTTAACTGACATCAAAGCTTTATANAAAGGTATGTCATATANNGANGCNAACGATTGATCNACTCCNCTAATTGCATTTGCTATTTCNGGAGTTGTAAGNAGACCTCCTTGGTCATCGGCAGATGTNAATAATTTACTATCAAACTCTTGTCCAAATCTTCTACCCGATTCTTTTGATACTTGAATTAAATTATTTGTGCTTACACCTTTTGCAAGNGCATCATCGATAGATNTAAAGAATAAACCAGACTCTAAACCTGTATCAGCTAATCTATCAAAAAAATTTTTAGCATAAANTTGTTTNCCNACCTGCATAAAAGTATCTGTTACTGCAGCTCTATAGTCTGTNGATGTTTCAAGAAAAGCNTCTGTAACTGCTTTAAATTTTCTAACNTCCATAATATCTCTAACATCAGCNCCTCTTCTTAANAACTCTCCTTCTTTTGANGTAATTTTTTCACCTATCTTAACCTCTTTNCCTGTNTGNCCTGCNTCAGTTAATTTAAGACCTTTNACATCAACTATATCNTGTCTTAATTCTCTTATCGGTATTCTAAAAGTTTTTGCAACAGCATTNAATATTGTGTCAGGAGATCTATCACTTTCAATTATTTGTCTTTTTAAAAGTTCCATTCTATTTGTAGCAAAATNATCTANAGATTTTTTCCAAACNTCACTAGTTCGATCTGTGGTTTTTGCTAATATGTCTACTTTTTCTGACAAATCTTTATTTCCTAAAANTAAATTTTTAAAAAATTTTTGTGCACCTTTTATTTTTTCAGGNTCAAATTTATAGTTTTTNTTTTTAAANGCAGAAAATACTTGTTTTAAATATGCACCACCATTTGCTATTATTTGAGCTCCTAAATCTCTNGTGCCTTCATCTGCAGACTCTGATAAAAGTCTACCATAATCTTTTCCTAGTTTTTTCATCAAAGCTTTTAATCTTCTTGCAGATCTTNNAATNNCNTNATTAGGTAANNNNTNAAANATNTCNTNAGCNTCTTNNCCNGANGNTNTTANNTAATTAAATATTAAATCATTTTCTGCTTGTGCAATNGGAGTGCTTTTAAAACCCTCTTTAAATCTAACACTGTAATTTGTNGCAATATCTTTAAATTGATNATCTATNTCATTCATTAATTTAATTAATGNTTTTTCATCTCTATTAACTTGATAACCAACTTTNTCTAAAAGTCTTTTAGACTCTACATCNAAAGGACCNGTTGATTTTAAAATATTTTTATAATTATCTAATTTTTTAAAAAATCTTTCTCTTAAAGGTGCATTAGGNCTATCTGATAAAAATTTCCAAGAATCAGNTTCTGGTATGTTTANNTTTTTCATNGCTTTATCTACNGCCTTGTCATACAAAGCACTNATTCCTTTTGCTCCTGTNCCAACTGTCTCGCTNCCTATNACCTTTGTAAGAGGNTTAACAACTGTNTAATCTANNGCTCTAAGTGTTTGACCTCCAACAAAACCAATCGCTTTACCTGCAGGTTTAATTCCGTATCTAAAACCTAATGTGCCTGCAACAGGGAGAGCTGCTGTAATACCACCACCTAACAAAGCACCTTCTGCACCAAATTTTATTTTTTGTTTAAATGCCTCCGATGCTTTTGCAGATCCTTTAAGTTCGTCACCTTCATAGTCATCTGCATAACCGAGTGTTTGTGCTACTGTTCTATTTTCAGCAGGGTTCGAAACTACAAAATCTGTAATACCACCAATCGAACCATAAAAACCTGCACGTTTTGCAAGTTCCGCGGTCTTAGCTCCAACGTTTGGAAGACTAGATAATTTTGTTATTTTACTTGCGCCAGATAAAGTCTTTATACCTTGTGCTATTTTAACGGCACCCCCTGCAGGGACACCAAATTGTGTTAATACAGAAACAATCTCACCAAGAGGTGTATCCACTTCTGGTGTTATTTTTTCAAATATATTATCTATAGCTGATAAAAGATTAGTGTCAGCAAGGTAATCTACTGGCATTGCACCAAGAGATAATAATCCTTGAACCGCTTGACTAGCACCTCTTAAAATACCTACAGGTACATCAGTTACATAATCTGTAAATCCTGCTTTACCTTTTGGATCTACGTCTTCGGGTTGTTGATTAAAAATATCTCCAAAAAGAGGTTCTACCGCCATGTGCCTCCTATACTGTGTTTTGTGGTAATACTAAATTAACTCCGTATTTCACATTAAATTTTTCTACATCACCTTGTGTTCTAATGTATGCAAAATCTTGCAAAGCCTCTTCGCTTGTTGCTACNAGTTNNACNATNTCATCTGTTATTTCTTTTGGCAGTCTAGTTCTTAATTGTTCAAAAGTTAGNTTAGTTGCTACTGGTTCAGNAGGTGTTTCTGTNGCTCCACCTATNGCCATATTAACTCTACCACCTTTGTTAAAGAATTGTTTTGCAAAAGGATAATCAGTTAATTCAGCAAGTATTGTTTCATCACCAAAACCTGCTTCATTTAAACCTGAAATAACACTTTTTATTTGATCTCTAATAATTAACTTATCTTCGTCTGATGTGGTTTCATCATTAAATTGTCTTAATCTTTTTTTAATATTTGCTAGTGCAGTTGAATAAGTTACACCACCAGATGGAGAAAGTTTGTCATCATCTACTCTAAGAACACCTTCTAAAGCTTCTAGTTCTGTTTGTTCTTCTTTACTTAATTTATCTTTATTTTTTAAAAGTGTATATCTATTTATTGTTTTTTCTCTTGTTGTAAGTTTGTCTGCATCTATTCTTTTACCTTCTAATTCTGTTGCTGCAGCAAATGCTAATTTAGCAATATCTTTTTCATCTTTTTTCTTAGCTGATGCTATTGCTAATAAACCTTTGTTTAATGCTGCTGCTTTGTCTGCTAAAGAACCTGGTGTTCCAACAGCATCAGATAATGCTAAGGCTACTTTACCTTTAGTTTCTTGTTTGTTATCTTTTAAAAATTTAGTAATTCTTTTCTGCATTCTATTAAAATCAGCCTCAAAAGAATCCTCTACTGTTTCACCATCAGTTTTTGTATCTTTTATTATTATGTTAGGTTCTTCTATTTTTTTTTCAGGAATAACTTTACCTTCTCTTAATACCGCATCTAATGCAGACTCTCCTGGTCTTGGTGTAATTACACCACCTGAAACCTCAAAGTCATCTGCTTCATCTTTAATAGGCAGTCCGGTTTCAGGATCTAAACCTTTATCTTCAAAAAATTTCTTTTTACCACCTCTAGGGAAGAAACCAGGTGCTTCTCCTATATCTCCACCTTTATCTATATATTCTAAAACATTACCTACATCTGGATTAGTTTCATCAAAATTAAAATTAGCACCACTCATTTCTTTTAATCTTCTATATTCTTCAGGGGTTTTTGTAGATTTTGCGTAGAAATCAAATAACTGTCCTATACCTGTTCCAGCAGTAGCCGCTGTGCCATAAATACCAAGGGGCAATATTCTTGGAAATCTTTTGAAAAGTTGATTAAATCTAGTTGGTTGAGTTGGTTTATTTCTTAACTCATTTTGAATTTGAAGTTCTCTTTGTAATCCAGGCTCTAAAAAATTAAATTGAGGTGTACCAAATTGAAATTTTTTTCTCGGCTCTAAAGTCTCGATACCAGTAGGTGATCCACCCATTTTAAAGTTTGGTCTTTTATATAACATTATCCTCTCCCGAACAGACTACCAAGGCCATATGCTGTTAGACCTACCTGTAGTGCTTGTGATAAAGGACTAGCTGTTGCTTCTGCAGGAGAGATTGTTCGAGTTGTAGTAGGTACACCTCCTGCTTGTGATGCTAGTCCAGATCCAAGTACATTTAGTCTAGATATTGGTTCTTGATATGCAAGTTGTGCTCTTTGTTGTGCTGCATCTAATAAAGCTTGATTGAAAGCTAGTGCACCTGTACCAGTTGTTCCTAGTCCCTGTGCAACAGTTGACTCTAATGCAGGCTGTAATGATGCAAGTCCTCTTGAGAACTCACCTAAACCTAATTGTTGTTGTGCTGCTCTTGCAGCAAGATCAGATGCCTGCGTAAATCCTTGTTGTAATAGCTGTGCTTGTAATGCAGCTCTATTTCTATCAGACTCAGCTTGATACTGCGCTAGTCTTACTCCCTCTCTGCCACCACCAAATGCACCTGCTGCTATAGCCTGTGCCTGTNTCTGTGGTATACCTGCTGCAGCTTGTCTATCAAATTCTGCTAATGTTGTATCAACAACCTGTTGTTGATATGGGGACATGAAAGCTTGAAATGCTGTAGGACCTGTTAATCCTGCGGCTGCGGTTTGAAACTGTTGTGCCTTATCTAGAAATGGTTCGAAGCCTGCAACACCTGTGCCTGTACCAACTCCTGTGACCTGCCCCTCTGGACCAAAGGTTAACTGACCTAATCCTGCTTGTGTTGCCACTCTTTGTTGGGCTGCCTGTGTTAATGGGTCAACACTGGATACCTGAGGTCCAAGTTCCGCGAGTGTTGGTACACCTGCAGTGCCTGGTGCTCTACCCACCTGTTGTGTCAACAGATCGATATAATTTTCCTGTGCCGCCTCTAAGAAAGGGGCTCGTCTGGTTGTCTGTGTGATATCTTGAGTCGNCATTATGCTCTACCTACTTTTTCTGCTTGTTTCATAACACCATATAACTTTTCAGCGCCTTTTTCAACATCTCCGCCACCGATACCTCTTACAGCGTCGGCAGTTAATACAAACTCGTTTTTAGATAACATAGCCGGTACATCGTCAGCTTTTTCTTTTACTCCTACCGGTACGAAACCACCTGTTTGTCTATAATCTAGTTCCTCGATCCCTGCTTTATTAGTCCTGACAGGCACTTCACCACCCATCGCTAAACCTATTTTACCAAGAGAGATAGATGGTGCATCACCATATTCTTTATAAGTTCCATCATCCATTAATCTTTTTGTTCTTGGAGATACTAATTGCATAATGTCCTCGAACCTATAACCTTTGTCCATAAGTTCGTTTATTAAATCTTCTTTTACTTTTAATCTTTTGTCGTAAGCCTCATCGTCAATAAGTTCCATAAATGAAAAACCATCCTTAGCCCCTATACGACCACCATCTTTTTTACCACTAAGACCCATAATAGCTATTTGTTTTAATACTCTTGCATCTTCAGGGTAACGACTTGGATTACTTAATATTCGATAAAGATTTGGCATAGTGTAGGATCTGTCTGCTCCACCAGCTCCACCTAATCTTCTAAATAAATATGATTTTTCTTGTCTACTAAAATTAATACCTGTACCAGCCATTAAATCATCCATGTCTTCATCTTTAGACATTGACATAATGTCTTCTAATTCTTCTATTTTTTCTTTAGCATCATCTGGTCTATTAATTAATTTTGACATAGACATAATACCTTCTCTATCCTCAGCTTTGTCACCAAATCTAAAACCTATTCTTCCACCATCTTTTTTACCACCAAAGAAGTTTTGTAAATAACCTGCATACTCTTTTTTCTTCTCTTCTTTTGTGGCCTCATCATATTCTGATTCAGTGCCTATATCTACACCCGCATCGTCAGCTATTTTTTTAGCGTCTAGATATGTAAGACCAAAAGATCCTGCAGCAAGAAGAGCTGTCTTATCTAATTTTGATCCTGTAATATTTCCCTGTGCGTCTGTGATTGGAGTTGTAAAAATTGATTTTAATCCTTTTTTACCTGCCTCAACTGCAGCCTCTGTATAATTACCCTCTTTAATTAATTTTGTAATACTTGGAGTTGTTTGTTTAGCGGTTGTAGCAACAGCTTCTGAAACAACACTTGGGTCAACAATTGTTCCAGGATCGAAACCTCCTGCGTCAGCTATCTGTCCTATGTTTGCAACCTCTCTATTAAGTTGTCCTTGTTCCGCAATCTGTTTTCCAATTAATTGTTGTCTTCTATTATCTAAAAGTTTACCTATGCCAGTTTCTGTTCCTAATGGAGAACTTATTAGAGGTTCGTTAAAAGGATTACCTTGAAACCCTGCACCACCAATAAATCTTGCTGCCTGACCTCCTCCGTAAGTTAATGCACCCCTTTTTAATGCATCACTCAAACTACCAGTTTGGTCAAAGCTACCTATACCTGCCATAGCACCTGCTAAAGCAGGATTAAACGGCGCAACAAAAGGAGCTGCTTTAACTGCAATGTCTGCTATTTCGTTAGGAATTATTTTTCTTACACCTCTTTTAAGTTTTTTAAGTATTCCAAAACCTGTTCGACTGCCCATTGGTATACCAGCATAATTACCACCACCAATAGTTCCTGAAGCGACATTCATTATTCCGCCACCTTTTCTTAATTGTCTTTGCATCTGTCCTCTTGTTATAGCCATAATTTTGTCAAATTTGATGATTGTTGCAGGTACGAAAATCCCGAACTATCATTCTATTTTGTTTCTCCAAACAAGTCAAGAGATGGCATAATTACTCTAACATCTCTTCTTATATCAGATTCTGGTATGCCTTTAGCTTTCCATTCCTCATCATTTTTATATTTTTCACCTGTTTTAAGATTACTTATTTCTTCTATTATTTCTTTTGGTTTAATTACTTGCATTATGAAACTACCTCTCTTGGCTGTATTTCTAATATTGAGGCTATGACGTGCAGCTCGTTCGCGTCAGCAGCTTGTACTTTTAATGCTTCTCCCTCTTCCATTACAAGTGGGTTGGTTAAAAGTTCTGTGGTTGCTTTAGATGCTATAGCTTTATCTTTAAATAAATTAAATATTGTGCCGCTAGCATTTACTAAAGTTATAGTTATTGTGCTCCCTGATCCAGCATCTTCTGATACTAACAATGATTTTACAACAGCAGCTTTGAAACTAGGCACCGTATATAGTGTTGTTAAATCTGTTGTCGTTAGGTCTGCTTTTTTATTTATAAAACTATTTGCCATTAATTTAAAAAGAAGTTTTCTGCTTCTACCTCATCTTTTAATTCTTGTTGAAACGTAGTATTTAATTTTTCTACGATCGCATCAAGATCTCTAACTTGTGCTTCTGCCGTTGACAGATCATATTCTTTACTTGGTCTTGTTAATACTTGTACTATCTTTGCCATAATTAAAAAGGTGTTCCAGGAGTATCGTCTGTTCCACCCCTGCTTATGCTCCCTTGTATATTTCCTCCACCGCCACCGCCTCCTTGATAATCAGATGTNCCGATATTAGGATCTTGTGGNCCAAATGGATTTTTCTTTTGTTGTATATCTTTTTTAACTTCTTCAAAAGATTTTCCATAATTAGTNTGATAAAAATCTTCAGCAATNCCTCTATCTAAACCTCTTAAACCCTCTAATGCGTATGATCTAAAAGAACTAGATCCTGGTTGTAAAAAATTACTTTGTAATATTGTTGGTCCAACATTATATCCAAATTTATCTCTAAAGAAACCTGTATTTGGATCTCTGTAAACTCCTTGAGCCATTGGATTTGGAACATTAGGCTGGTTCGCTCTACCAAAAGCATCAAATAAAAGACTTGCTCCTGGAATACCTGTAGCTAAACCAAATAAACCACCCATTATTTTTGGAGAGTATTTTTTAAATGTTTCTCTAATTGGTTTTGTAATACCCATTAGTCCTGAATACATAGGATCTACGTCATCACTATAGGGTTTAATATCTGATACAAAAGTATCTGCTGCTAAGTCTATATTTTGAGAAGGTGTATTTATCATAGAGTCATAAACTTGACCTCCAATAGTTCTTACTGGATTTATTTCTAAAATTCCTGATAACTCATTTATTGTCGCCATTATCTACGTCCATCCGGTTGTATATCTAATCTAAAGGTTCCTAGTTTCCAACTTTGAGAAGAAGANGTGTTTTCTACTTTTAATGCAATAGCTCTAGCTCTTGCACGTGTGTCTACTTTTTGTGTAGACGATGAAACAGTAAAAGGTCCAAGAGATGAACTAGCTTGACTGTCATTTGGAAAATTTCTTAATTGTAATGTAACTTGTGTATTACCTGTTTGAGATATAAAGTCTGGTATAAATCTTCTAATCTTCATTAGAAACTCACCATCTCCTCTAAGATCAGCCATACCTGTTGATTGTCCAGTTATACCTCGTCTTTGACTTATATCAAAATCTCCAGAAGATATATTTGCTGTGATAGCTGTAACAGTCCCACCCTTAACTTGATCAGTTCCTGTTTCATGTTGATAGTATGTTGTTCTACCTTCAGTGTTACCTACAACATCAAAAGATGTATCTGTGGCTGCATCATATTCTAAAGCATGAGGTGATCCAAATACTGCAGAATCCTCCCACATAGTTCTAGCTAATGTGCCAACAGTCCAGACTGGCCTTTGCGGTGAAGAATCAAAATAATTATAACATACCATTTTATTTACAACACTAGATCCTGTTGTTGGATAAAACCACATAACTTCACCAAACAAATTATTTAATCCAGCTGACACCATTTGATTACCAGATTCTAAATTTATATTATCAAATACAAAGTCTTCTACTAAACAAGGCAACGATTCTAATTTACCAGCGTATCTAAAAAATCCATTCTCTGACATCCAATATGCAGAACCATCAACTTCAACACATGCATTTTGTCCAACCAATCCACAGTTAGTTCCTACTTGAGAGAAACCAAAAGTAAAAGGCGGACCAATAAATCTTTGAGTAAATAAAGCTGTATCAGTCCAAACATATATTGCATCACGACCTCTAATTGCTCCTCTGATCTGTGATCCATCAGCCAATCTTTGTGTGCCAGCTGTATTGGTTGCTGTAGGTGTATAAGTGTTAATATCCTCTTGATTGGAGAATCTTATAAACATATCATCTTGTGTTGATGTGTCTCCAATAGTTGTTTCTGTTCCAAAGAATACTAAGTGTCTGTCCGGTGTAGATACTAACATATGTCTTGATGCTGTTGGTGCACCAGATATAATTGTTGCTCTTGTATCTGTTGCATTTGATGCAGCAGAGTTCCATTCAAACACAGCACTATCATGTATTAAACAAATGGCTTTGTCACCAAAATTATCTAATGACCACATACCAGGTTCAAGAACTAAGTCACCAGATGCAGCTTCACCCCACGCTACATAATTTGCCGTGCTAGTCATTGTATCTCCAGCGCCATGAGATGCTGCTGTTGTATTTCTCACACCTCTTATTACACCAGTTAATTCGTTAGATGAATTAATACCTGTATAAGATATTTCCTCTGTGCCTATTAATACAAAGTTTGTACCTGAACTTGGAAATTGTGATGGATCTGCCAACGTAATACCTGTTGTTTGTGTGTCATTAATTGCACCAGATAATGTTGTAGTAAATGCTCCTACTTCTTCACCACCCCAAGTTCCTAAAGACCAACCAAAACCTTTTGCTTGTACAGCTGGNCCTACNGNATAATAGTGTTGNACTCNTANNCCACCNGATGTNGTTGCACCAGATCCNGATTCNNNTGATGGCATTGTAATNGTNATNGTNGTAGCTANTNGGNACNGNTGTNACCATAAATTTTTTATCATTAAAATCAGATGCACCAAAATTAGAATTTGTAATTGTAGAAAAGTTATCTAACAAAACAATATCAGATGCACTAATACCATGATCACCACTAAATGTTATTGTAACTTCAGCTGATCCGTTAGTCGTGGTAAATGCACTTGTAAGCGTTGTTGTAGATTTAATCGGATGTATGTCATAAAATACACCACCTGAATATGCATATAAAATTCTGTTTGTGCCTATGATTGCGTATTTTCTACCTAAGCTGTTTACATAATGATGTAAACCACGTCCTGCCCCTGTTAGATGACTTTCTCCTAATTGTTTCCAACCACCTATTTTTTCAGGTGTGCCATATCTAAACCTAACATTATCACAGTCGATCCACTGACCCTCTGCTCCTGTAGGGGTAATTTGTTTGTTGATCCCTGGCTGAAAACCTATCTTTTGTAACATATAACCTCATTATATATTAAAAGGCCCAGCTTACAAAAGAGTATCGTGTGCCTTTTGTTGTCTCTCTAACCTCATGCGGATACATAAAATTAGATGGAAACAATAGTATATCACCTGTTTTTAACTCAATTTTCTCTCCTCTGCAATAGAATTCAGAGCCCTCATAGTCCTCATTTAGGTTGGCTACAATAGATACTAAAGGCACCCCTTTCATTTGACCATCAAAGATACTGTGTATATGATCGTAATGTTCTCTCATCATGGTGCCTACAGGATACCTATTAAAACGTATAGGACTAAATTTACTGAGCCATGGTCCTTGAGTCTTTTCTCCTGGTACACTATGTTTTTCTTGATATTTATTTAATGCTTCAACAAGATAAGGTGTGATCTTTGCCTGTTGTTCTTTAGTGCAAGGCATTACATCTAATTCTTTTGTGGGTTCTGATGATGTTTCGCCAGATGCATAATTATTCCATTTATGTTTTTCCCATATTTTTTTATTGCATTCATCTATTAATGCCTCACACACTTCTTTTGGTATATGATTTCCTACGTATATATAACTTTTAATTGTGCTCATTCATTAACCTCCTTATGTCTAAATGAGTTAGTGATTGTTCTGATCCAATAGCGTCAATACAAAAAGTATTGAATGATATACTTATTCTATCTTCATCACCTTGGTTAATTGGTACGCTATGTTTTAATGAAGATGGGAATAATATTAATTCACCTGGTTTGCAAGGTAGCATAAATGATTCTGAATTCATATGGTTATATTTTATAGGATCTAATTTCATACCATCTTGTCTATCTTTAGCAAAAGATATAGGTGGTAGTTTTTCGTTTATTTGAAAATACATTACACCAGATATAATACTATTTGGATGCACATGTTCGTGATGTTTAGATCCTTTTGGATTTCTGTTAGCCCAACATTGTGTAATAACTAACCTTTGTTTTGTGTTTAAAACATTTGTCGTAAATTTATTTACAGCTTCTCCTAAAAAATTTTTTATATCTTTAAACTCTTCGTTCCGTAACAAATAAGAATCATCAGATCTAAAGTTACCATTCTG
>FUFK010041368.1_pt2 | contig 11538 bp, 10 predicted proteins | sample 1021851 | NCBI WGS metagenome assembly FUFK01 (sample SAMEA51879418, study PRJEB19060) | metagenome
CTTGCTACCGAGTCTACTGCGTCATCTCAACTCACCGAGTTACAGACTATGGATACAAGTTTAACAACAATAGCGGGCGCCGTGTCAGGGGGACAGGTTCAAGTCGATATAGTTGCCTACCCTGCTGCCGCAGGTTCTCAGGCAAACCTTNCNAACGCTGCCTCAACATCNAATGGTTCATTTAGTAATGCTATATCNACACCCAACTCAAGATGTATTTCTATTTTTGGTTCAACAACCGGCACNGGTGCTATAACTATTCAAACATCCGCGGATGGTNCTAATTATTATGATTTTGAATATTCTATCTTCCCCGGTTCTAATGGTAATTTTAGTTCCACCCTCAGGAACGTTGCTGTTAATAATGTTAGATTAAAGTTTAATGAAACTGCGACAGTTACTGCCACCGCTTTACATGCTTAATTTTTTTTTTTATTTAAAGGTTAAATATGCTATATATATAGAATGATTGACATAACCGCTATATATGTACCATATTGGGATTACTCAAGACTACACGATAGGTGTTGTAGCAACAAGTCAAATGTTGCCGTTTATATATGGAAGGATTGGGAGCAAGTAAAGGACTATCAAATATGCTCGAGCGAGGCAACAACTCTCGGAGAATGGTGCGACATCCATGGGCGAAACCCTATCTTTAAACCTACGGACGACCCGCACAAGAAACAAAAAACACGAGTTCATATCAACCTGGGTATAGACAATTATTTATATATACACACATCGCTAGGAAGCAGAAGACAAAAAATACAAATTAGGAACATCGACTATAATTATTTATCCGACGAATTTGGTTCTCAATAGACAAGTAATTATGAACAGACATTTTCTGTAATCTTTTTGATGCTCTTTCTCCATCGGTATCCAGTAATCGTTGGGTGACATCATCCCACTTACTAACGAGTAGTACAGGCAGGTTGCCGTAGCACTCTTTGGTTAGATGAGTCTTTAATACAATGGGCACCGACCCAAGCATCAGGCACTCCCATATTCTAGGCGCCGGGTCATGTCCCCATCCAACAGGGCATAGTGTAAATTTATATCCGGCAGTAGTTTCATAAAACTCCTCAACAGGCAACTCCGCATAATGAACATCGCAGATGGGTTGATTGATTGCCCATTCAAATGCTTTCTCGCGCTGCCCCGACCTCGTGCGCCATCTACAAAAAATTCTATCCATCTTTGGAAGTTTCTTTGTCTTAAATCTAATAGAGTCTAATAGATTCTCCTGCTCGACCGAGTGCGTAGCGAGTCCAACAGTTAGTCCCGACACTTTATTTTGAGTGTGTATTTTATTTTCTATATATGCCCACTTTGCTCTCTTAACCATTTGATTAAAAATGCCATGTTGTTGTGCCGAGTCATCGCTTGCTCCAACTATTAAAATAAAATCCTGCTCTCGCACTATATCTTTATACCATTTTTGTAGGTAGTCGGTCTTGATGTAGATAGTTCTTGGGTCGGTAGGTTTATGCTTNATTATTTTATCCTGACAACAAATCCAGTCAAAATTATTTGTATAAACATCCCCTACATTCCTTTCTAAATGTCCNCCATCATGCCCCCAATATTTATTCATTTATATATATTTATTATAAAATAATTCTTAAATACGGACAATTTAGTATTTAAAAACATCATTTAATATATATAATATATATAATGCCCTTTCATTTTATTACCTCAGCAACTAATAATCCNGACTATTATGANTTCATCCCTATTTTTATTAAACAACATAAAAAAATCTATCCCGATTGTAAAATATCCATTCTATGGGTCNGCGACTCCGACCTTCCACAAAAATCCAACCCACAAGAAGTGCGCGACAACGCCGAGCATATTGTATATATTAAGAATAGACCAGGTATATCAGAACGATACACCGCACAAATCATGCGGTTACTTCATGTAGCATCATTAAAGACAGACGACATCTGCGTGCTATCCGATATAGACTTAGTCTTATTTCAACCCTTTCCATTTGATGTAGACACATCATATGACGGTGTAACAAATTGGGGCAAGATGGGTGCCGCAGAGCGTAGGGGGAGCAAAGAGATGGCATTTTGTTGGACCTTTATGCGACCGGCATCATGTCGTAGATGGTTGGCGGATACACCGGCGCTTGGTGTAAATATTACTATGCTCCATAAAGAATATTATGTTAAAATGGACAATGTATGGGGATACAATTGGACCGCGGACCAGCAACTGCTCTATGAGAAGTTCGCGATACATACAAAGTTTATAGAAAGAGATAGAGATGATAGAATAGATAGAACGTGTCCTTACATAGACCATATATTAGGACCGCGCTTACAATATTATAGGGACTACCATATGCCCCGACCTTACTCAAAACATAAAAAACTAATAGAGGAATGGTTGAGTAAATATTAGCGGAGTCTATAAAGCATATTTATATTGCTATCTATTTGTTGTTCTACGCGCGCGACCTCCGGTGCTTTTTCTACAACCTGCTCCTCCTTTAATTTCTTCTCTTCTTTTTCTTTTTGTTGGTCCCTAATTAGTTTCGCGGCAAGTGTATTTACAGCGACATGATGATTTACATAGTCTATCATGCCCTGNATATTTTCTTCNAAATCTAAATTAAAATCAAATTTATTTTTTACAGCATCCTTAAATAATTTTTTAGTTTCCTTTGTAGGCATATGCTTCTCAACCTTCCTCGCATGCTTCATGAACAATTTTTCATACTCCTCGGGTGTTAGTTCATTTACTATATCCATCATNTCCTCCTCGGTCATTTCAATCTCCGCCTCGTCGCTTGGTTCATAAGTAACTCCGTCCTCAGGTTCTATTTCAGGTATTGCCTCATCCATTATATCATTTTTTAGAACTTGGAGGCGCGCTTTTACTTTTTCTTTTTCTATCTTTGCTTGCTTTAAATTTTCTACCTCGCGGGTCTGCTGTTCTACTGCTTGGTCCTTTCTAATCTTGGTCTGCGCTTTTTCTTCTTTCTTCTGCTCCTTCAATCTCTTCTCGGCATCTTTAAGCGCCTTTCGCTTCTCATTTGCTTTCCTGCGACCCTCAAGCATTTTTGCTTTCATTTCTTCGGTTAAAACTCGTTTCGGTTTAGTGTCAGACATTTTATATATTTATAATATATATTTATTTATGAATACAAGCGACTTACTAATATTAGAAAAACTAAATGAACTTATATCAGAAACTATTACACTTCAAAATGAAGTTAGAAGAATAAGAACACGGATGGACTCGCGATGCTATCAAATAGGTAAAAAATATAAAATAATAGACAACAGCATTCTACAAAGTCAAAGGGGTCTATTTAAGTCCCACACCCTACCCACTACATTCGACCATTCCTCAAACATCATTGTTTCATTCGACTAAAAAATATATGTATTAAATATAATGTCAGACCTTAAAGCAGGCGATTTAACCATTAAACCCGTAGAAATAGACAAAAAATGCTTCAACCAAATTGATATGCCTCCGTTCCAACATCCTAATCTAATGATAGGAATAGGTCACGTAGCGGCAGGCAAGACAACTCATATGTATAATATGATTAATATTCTTAAACCTATCTATGGTAGTAATATTTTAATATTCTCACCTACCTTGATGAACGACCCCATCGGTAAAAAAATGAAAGAAGAGGAAATGTATTTAGAACATTTCGACAACTATTCTATTACAACTTTAAAATCTATATTAAAGGTCATCAAAGATGAACATGATGAACACAAAGAAAGAACCGGTGAGGATTGCCCGGAAAAATATTTAGTCATATTTGATGATATTCTCGGCACACTACCTACTAACGTACAGGCACCCGAGTGTAAAGAATTTAATAGTTTCATATCAACCTACCGGCATGGGGGAGGTATCGCGCCGGAGGGTGCGTTATCGTTACTATTCTATGACCAGCATTATAAAGATTTAAATGTTGTTCTTCGTGCTAATACAGGTATGATTTTTTTATTAGGCGCTCACTCGGAGAAACAAATNAAGACNTATGCCGAGGAGATGTGCGCAGCAACAGGCGGGTCACAAGAAAAATTTATAGATTTATATCACCAGTCAAAAGACAATAATAGATATGATTTTATGACTCTTGATTTAAGAGGTTTAAAATGTTACAGAAACTTTACAGATGAATTATATGACAAAGACAAAGAAATGGGACAGGTAGAAAGAGATGACTCAGAAGAAACAGATGACGAAAATTAAAATATTATAATAAAGTATAAATGACAGACTACGCTTCTAGATTAAACCAATTCAATCAGGGCATNAATAATGCCAATGAGCATGCCAAGAATATTAGAGACGCTATCGCAGCAGACAACGACCCAGTATCCAAAGCACTCGCCACTACATCAGCAATCGGTAGCAGTCTTGGTGACTTTGGTTCAGGATTAATGGGATATAAACATCTTAAATTAGTCTTTGATACCGCCAAGAATAAAGCATCCGCTACATCCACTCCTNNCTCCTCAACAACCGGAGGAGACACAGACACCGGGGCGGCAGCAAGACCAGCGGACCCCAACCCCGATGGAGCAGGCGACCCAGTATCATCAACCGGCGCAGGAGATAGAGGTACAACCGACACCTCACAGGCAGCAAGCGACGCGCAGAGTAGCGCTCAGCAGGCGACAGGTGCNAGCAATGCCACCGCAGGAGGGGACACCGCGCCACCAGCAGCAGATGTCAATGACGTGCCAGCAGAAAACCTAGGTAGCGCAGGCAATCCTTCCCATAATGTAGTTAGACCAGCAGGTGTAGGTGAGGATGGGTATCAAGCAAGTGCCCGATAGTTTGGACGGGGATATAATAGGAGGTGCTAGCAATAGAGCATTAAGTTCAGGCATTATTAGAGGTGCCTCAGATATAGCAGACCAAGGAGCAAGCGTATCCAACATGGCGCAGGGTGCCGCGCAGGCAGCGGGGTCAGAGATTGCCCCAGCATTCCAAGGTATTAAACAGGGACTCACCGCAGTTGCCTCAAAGGTAGGTAGCGCAGTTAGTTCGGCAAGCGATGCCATAGGAGGNGTTAGTGCGGGAGCAGATGGTCTACTCGCTGCTGCCCCCGAGTTAGGACCTCTCGCACCAGTTGCTGCCGTAATCGGAGGTCTTATGTCGCTAGGAACTACAATAGCGAGTGCCACTCATAAAACTCCAACCGACACAACTCCTGCCGTACAATCGGTAGGTGCTAATATGTCGATGAACCATCCGGACCCTAACTCACAAAGCACTATCTATTAGTAAATCATCTTTTATTTCTTTTGTTTCTTCTATTCTCTTTTGTGCTACTTTATAATATTCATCCGTTAGTTCTATACCGATGAATGACCTGCCTAATTTTTTACACGCTACACCAGTAGAACCGCTACCCATAGTAGGGTCTANGACTACGCTATCGGGGTCGGACCAATACCTCAGGAAGAATAATAGTATGTCTATTGGTTTCTCCGTTTGGTGATTTCTTTTTCCAATAAAACATTTTTTAGAATGATATATGCTACCAGGTTCATCATCTGCCAGCAACAAACACGAGTCCGGTTGTATAGGTTCAAAGGACGCCTTGCTATGGAACCCGTGTTCTTTCGGGTCGTATTCCATACCGTAGATGCTCTCCTTCATTACAGATACAGGTTGAGGCGGGTCAAAATGAGGTTGTCCGATTGTCTTTCCTGTATAATCTTTATCATATCCAAAAGCATCTTTGTTGCCTTTCTCGGCAAAATATATTTTAACTCTATTACCCTTGCCGTCATCTTTAATTACATGGTCGGGTTCAATAGTGCTTTCGGGTAGTTTCGGGTCCCACTTTGGTCCGATGCCACCGCCGTGCTTAAACTTTACAGGTTGCCCCTCCCATGCGCACTCGGAGTACACNTCCTCACCTTTCTTATANNNNTTNTTANTTTTTCTTTCTATATCCTCAACAACAGTNACAGGNAGCACAGGTTCAAATCCTTCCTTGCCACGAGTTTCGGGGTTTAATTTTTTAAGTTGATATCCCCATTCATCAGGAGGTTCATCAACAACACTNCCAGGTTGAGTCGGTTCATATTTAGATGATGTATTGTTCTCTTTCTTATATCTTACACCAACCTCNGGAAAGGCAGGTTTAGAATAGTTGCCCTTACTATCAAGTGTATGGTCGCTCATCTCTTCTTTAATCTCTTGATAGGACGACGGCAGATGAGGGTCAAAATTTTTATTATTAGCAGGGTCTTTCGCATTAAATGAATGGTCATCAACTATACCGTAGATGCTCTCACCAGTCTTTTGTTCTTCTTTTGGTTTCGGTAATAATTGTTTAATCCTCTTATGATATTTATCTCTATTGTATTTCGGCGCCTGTTCATAGAAGAAGTAGACCATCTCATGGGCGCGCATCGGTCTATATCGAGAAGAAAGTCCACCGGTCTTATTTCTTTTCTTCCATACCATATCCATTTTGAAACCTTTCTCCCAAGATTTAATTAATTGGTAACCAAATTTAGTAGAACAAAAATGAATACACGCAGTCTTTTTTGATTTTCTAATTCTCTTAAACTCTTTCCAAAACTCCTCAAGGTCAATACAAGTATCCCACTTACAATTTGTTTCACCATATGGTAGGTCACAGATGACGAGGTCCACAGACTTATCGTCTAATTCTTTCATTACACTNAGGCAATCACCCTTCAATAATTTTGTGTTAGGCATATAAATATATTATATTTATAATTATTAAAAAATGAACGATAGGGTCGCTATTTTAATTAGTTTATGTAGCAGAAATCAATCGTGGAATAATATAGGNGATATAGATTTTTTTAGATATTTCTTACCAGGATTTTTAGAAACAATGTCGCATGATGTAGATTATGGCATATATTTAGGATTTGATGACAACGATGAATTTTTCTTAAAACATAAAGAATATTTAGAACAAAGATTATACACTAACGACAAAGTCATCTTACTACCACATCAACAAACTAATAGCAATCCGTGCGAGGCATGGAATATATTAGCACGGAAAGCGCGGGATGATGGGTATGAATACTTTTATCAGTGCGGGTCCGACATCTACCATATAGTAAATGGATGGACTCGTTATTTTATAAATATATTAAAGCAGAATAAAAACATCGGCATCTGCGGAGGTGTCGACAAAATGTTCTGGTTGGACCGGGTCAAGCGGGATATGGTTGGTATAATAGAAAACGGATTTTTTCATAAAACTCATTTAGATATAATAGGAGGTGTATTTAATAAACAATTAAAAAATTGGTTTAGCGATGATTATATTAGCGGGATTTATTACAATAATAATAGGTGCTTTATTCAACCGATGCTTCTTTATAGAAATACAAACAGGGTAGGACAACAGGATGGAGTTGATAGATATAAACCCGATACAAAAATGAAAAATACTTATAAAAAATTAATAGAAGAAGACTCAAAGAAAATATCTCTATATATAAAAAATAATTCTTAAAATTAAAATATAAATATAATATATAAAAATGAGTAATGTTATGAGTCAAGCAGAGGTCGGAGGGCAGCAGGGTCCTCCCCCAGGTTCTAATCCTACTACGCAGATGGCGTCGGGGTCACCCAAGTTGTCATCTGTAAAATACAAGACTATCTTGCCTATCGGCAAGACATCAGGTTATAAAGAGAATGAAAAAATTGAGTATAATATAAACCCCGATATTGGATATTTTGATGGCAAGCAGTCATATTGGAATATTGTAGTTAGAAATACATCAACATGGGACAGCGGGCATGCCTCCGCCGTGCCTGTTATTTTTAACCCAAACCAGGGAGGTCATGCTATTAAGAATAGAGTTCAATTACAGGACATGAAGGGTCTATCATTAGAAGACACCGAGAATGCTAACCTTTATACAGGCATCCTCAATGCCTACGGTAATGATAGCGATGTATTCTCCTCCCTCGCGAGAGTTGAGGGTATTACAGGAAGAAGTAATCAGAATCAGCACACCTCTATCGCCAACGTAGACAATCAGTACTTCCTTCCAAATGCCGGCGCCGCAGGACTCACCGGCGAGAGTGCTAACACCCAGGTCGGAGGTAATGTATCAGTTGCTACCACTTTCTGCCTACCATTCAACCTTGGATTATTCAGTGCTTTCTCCGGAGAGCATATGGCATACCCTAACCTTGATATTGGAGGAACCCGCCTCACCCTTTATTTAGANCAGGCGCGCAGATGTATGACATCACTTTCTTCAGAGTTCTATCGCGAGAAATCCGCCGGAGGCAACGCTTACAACGGCATAGTTAATGTCAATCATAGATTAGAAACNACTGCCGGTGCTATGGATGGGCAGTCTAAATTTTTAGTAGCGNTCGCNGNNTGTAATACAAGTTTAGTCATTAATGGCGATGCTTATAATGTCGGCAAGGTAGCATTCAGAGCAGGCGACCAAGTAGTCCTCAGCGGAGGTGCCGGCGCAGACCACACAGGAACAGTTCAAGAAGTTAAAATCAACAAGGGTGCTGCTTACAACCAGGTAGAGATTACATTATCTGCCGCATCCGGTGCCACAGACTTTACTGCCATTCAATGGGCGCCATACACAGTTTCNTATGAATTAGACAAGGTTGAACTCAAACTATTAGAAACAGTCCCCGATGCCGGTACAATCAACAGCATTAGAAGAGCGATGAGTAATGGTATTAATTACAATACCTACCAGTTAAATAAATTATCATCNGCNGAGCANTTAGTNAATGCNGTGCTTAATATTCCAACCGCTATNACTCGCGGACTTTCTATAATGGTAGTCCCAGTTCAGATTAGTGCCAGCGCAGGAGGTGCCACCTACGGCATCAACGGGCAGGATTACAGGAACTCATACATGAACCCTGTTATAGATAGTAATTTCTACGGCGACAATAATTATAAATATCAATGGCAGATTAAGAATATTTTAATACCTAATAGACAGGTTGAACTCAACTCGACNATAGAAAATGCCAACGACAACAGNATTTATTACTTACAGCAGACTATGGCACTTAGACCCATGAAGACCGTCAAGGCACTCGGAGAGGGCAACGAAGAGGGACGCACCAACCCCGACAAAGAATTACTCCTTCCTTTCTTCTTCCCTATCTTGCTCGCACCCATGGGTAGTTCATACAACCTATTAGATAGCGACCCTAACCTCCGCATAGAGAATACAGGAAGCGGCACAAATATTCATGCCAAGTTATACCATATTTTTATTAACCATACAAGAAAACTAACAGTCAACGACCAAGGCACAGAAGTTTCTCTCTAATTTAATTATTTAATTTTTTTTATGTATTTATATTATAAATGCCTAAAAANAAACCTAAAAAACTTACACCCCAGCAGGTNGAGCANTTAGAAGTTCAAGGAATACAACAAATGCTCGAAGCACCCAACACAAATGGAACAAACAAATTTTTATTGAATATAAATGGAGGCGATAGTCCATTTACTACAAATAAAAACTCAGAGATTAAATATTCTTTACAGAATCCTATAAAATTAGAAATAGGAGACAAAGTAACACTATATGAAGCATTTTTAAACGAGCAAGGTTTAGACCCTTCAACAATCACACTACAAGANGACNTAGAAGTAGAAATGTCATTTATATATTATGTACAGGGCGACACAAGAAACTGCCTATCGACAACAATGGCAGGATTAGATATGGAGTTCGGCACATATCCTCCTCCCTCGATGGTCAATCTATGGGCGGGCGACCAACCAATAGAACCGATATCCGCACAAGATGAAGCAGGCGACCTTGGTATCTATGGATTTACTGCTACCTCGCTGCTCGCAGGAAGAGTTCTTCCATCGTTATGTACACAAGATTTCGGGGACGCCAACATGTTCGAGAATCCACAGAAAGAAAGCGTGCCTAAAAAAATGGACAAGATGGCACCATGGGGAGGACCCAATGGACAGAATTATTTTTTAATGGATGTATTTAGAAATCCTAACAGAAACTTTCAGGGGACATGTATTAATCGTATTAGCGGGACACCCGGCGCACCCTCAGGAGTAGTCACCGGACTACGAGATGAAGTCAGACCACGGTATGGCACTAAAATAATTAAAGTAAAAGCAGGCAACTATTCGGTATCAAGTCTAGCAGAAAATATACAAAATCAAATGAGCGGAGACAAAGTAGGCGATGAACCAAACTCCAATCTATTATTAAATAAATTATATTACCCGGACCGGCATGGAGATGTTGCGGGGTTTCCACCAAGTCGTGCCACACCCGCCTTTGAGAATATTACTAAATTTGATGGTAGCGATACTAAATCAAATAATCANGTTACTCAAATAGTCACATATANTCAATANGAGGATTTTAGTCCTTTAAGACTTACATGGGGCAGAGTCAACCCACCCAACACAGACTTTCTCACAGGCACCGGCNACAATCACAACTTCTCGGACACACACNGACAATATGTATGGGAGGCAGCAGGAGGCAGCACNCCACCGNGTATTGGAGGTAGNGAGTATNCCAAACTATTCGGNCCACAAACAAANAACGGCAAGGATGTACCAGTAGCATCTTTCTTTGCTTGCTTGCCTATGCTTGATAGTTATGTCGGAGAGGATGGATATTGGTTGGAGGGCAAGGACCCNTCCTTTCAAAGTATAATGAATATGGCATGGAACCCATCGAAAAAATATGGAACAAACGACGCACAGCGCGCATCATGCGACTCCAGCAACGGAGATGAGATGACCTGCGCACACTATTTATATTCTAATTTAAATGAGATATTGTTTCCAATAGCATCGGTATCGGGCGAGTCAGACAGGACGATACCAAATTATCCATTACCGGACGCNGGTAACATCAACAACAATCCATCCCTGCCCTCTCGCTTTGTAGGGACCGCATCATTTCAAATGTCATTTAACGACAAAGGTAGATTTGCTTACTCAAATCTTCATGAACCATATAGACTCCCCTCAGTAAAGGCAGACGGCACCAGCGCAGCATCAACNTCNGGACAACANGCGACTATGTATAATAATTTTACNTCNATCCCACCATCAAACGCCATAGGTCAGGATATAATGACAGCAATCTCTTATACACAATTTAGCACGGATTATGTACATAAAACCGCTTACTATCCCNTAGACTCAGCGGGAGGTTTATGCGTATCTAATTTTAATAGAAATTTAGTTAAAGGAACAAGAAAATGGAAAGAGAATCAAGACAATCTTGCCAAGTATGATTGGTTCACTCCACAATACAAGTATTATGAATGGGTACAGAATATGCTTCCATACGATGAATGGTTCGACTCAACAGCAGACGCCAAGGCAGCATGGGAGACACCAGGCAATCTATGGCACAGGTTAGGATTTAGTTATAATCAAATGGGCAACATCTCAGGGCAGTTAGAAAGCAGAGCGGTTGGAAAACCACCAGACCAAACCGGTACAGGGGCAGCAGGAAACATCAATAGAAATCAATT
>FUFK010609881.1_pt1 | contig 11537 bp, 8 predicted proteins | sample 1021851 | NCBI WGS metagenome assembly FUFK01 (sample SAMEA51879418, study PRJEB19060) | metagenome
TTGATTTAGAAAACTCATTGGCGGCCAAAGATGTCATCGGCGGCACGGCCCGGCAGAGGGTTTGGGCAGCACTCAAAGAGGCAAAGGAACTGCTGGAATCGGAGGGCAAATGACAAGATAATTTTCATTCGCCATTTCGCATTCTGGCTGATAACGATCGTAGATTGTGTTTATCCAGCAAATGCCGTAGTGATCTCACCTGCATTTGCAGAAGTTCCGCAGCTTTGGTTTGATTGCCATTAGCTTTTTTCAAAGCCTCCAATACGTAAGTTTTTTCCAGGTTATCTAAGTGAGCGGCAAGGTTAAGCCCTTCATCGGGAAGGGTGAATTCGGCGCTTATTCTTTCAGGGTTATAATTTGTGATGTGGTCCGGGAGCCGCTCCGGCGTTATCTCATCACCGCGTTCCAGTGCGACCGAGCGTTCAATCGTATGCTCAAGCTCACGGACGTTACCGCTCCAAACATAGTTTTCCAGTAATTGCATTGCGCGCGCCGAAACGGTAAGTTTCTTTCCCGAGATTGCACAGAATTTTGCCACGAAATGCTCGACCAGATCTGGTATATCTTCCCTGCGTTCGCGAAGGGGCGGTAAATTTATGGGAATTACCGAAATACGGTAAAACAGGTCTTCGCGAAAAGTGCCTTCGGATGACATTTTTTTCAGATCGCGGTTGGTAGCTGCTATGACGCGTGTATCTATCGGAATCTCATCGTGTGCGCCGACAGGGCGTACCTTGCGTTCCTGTAAAACGCGAAGCAATTTGACCTGCATTGCAGGAGACATTTCGCCGATTTCATCAAGAAAAATAGTTCCTTTGTTTGCGGCCTCGAAAAGGCCCTTTCGGTTTGTATTGGCACCTGTAAAAGCTCCTTTTACATAACCGAAAAGTTCGGATTCAAGCAATGTCTCGGTAAAAGCTCCGCAATTTATTGAAATAAAAGGCTTTTCAGCTCTCGGGCTAAGATCGTGGATAGCTCTCGCAACCAATTCTTTGCCGGTTCCGCTTTCGCCGGTAATCAAAATTGTTGACTGTACTTCGGCGACGGTTTCGATCATCCGGAAGATCGCCTGCATTTTGGCAGATGTTCCAATGATGTTTCGGACGGAGCCCCGCTCGCGTTGAGCCCGCTTGAAAGCCCGATTTTCATCTATAAGTTCTTGTTTTTCAAGGGTTTTACGGACGATTAATTTAAGTTCTTCGACGTCGAAAGGCTTCTGGATAAAATCGTCGGCGCCGAGTTTGAATGCCTCGCGGGCTGTTTCAACCGAGGCAAAAGCCGTCATCAGAACAACGCCGATATCTGGCTGATATTCGCGTGCCGATTTCAGCAACTCGATGCCGTCCATATCCGGCATCCGGACGTCAGTAATTNTTACGTCTGCCGGTTCGGCCTTAATTAGCTCCAAAGCCTCCCGGCCATTGGATGCGGTACGGATAGAATGGCCGTCGCTTTCAAATACCAAGGTCAAAAGCTGGCGATAACTCTGTTCGTCGTCAACGATTAGGATATTAGACATTTTTGAAAAATCAGGCCGCTTTCCTGTTTATCAATACTGGTCAGGTGTCGGAGGAAAGAGGGAAACGAGACGTACGGCAAAATTGCCGTGTCTTCTATTGTTACAAAAATTGGCACCCGGATTCAAGATAAAAATCACTTGTCGGTTTTTTTTACGTTCAGAAACTGTTCAATTGGCGCCGGAGCGTCATCGGAAGCTGTAACCATCTCAGATGTGGCCGAGATGGAATGCTTTTCTTTTCGAGATGTTTCGCGAGGAAGTTCAATGGTGATTGTAGTACCTTCGCCTTCTACACTTCTTACCGAAATAGTTCCGTTATGATCACGAATAATCTGGTAAACGATTGAAAGTCCAAGACCTGTGCCGCCTGTGGTTGAGGGTGAAAAAGGCTCAAAGAGCCGCTCGACCTGCTCGGGCGTCATTCCGCGGCCGGTATCTTCGAATTCAATCCTTACTTTTCCACCGGGTAATTGTTCAACGCGTACGCTTAGTCGGCCGCCGTCCGGCATTGCCTGAATTGCGTTTCTGGCCAGGTTCCAAAAAACCTGTTGAATCTGAGTTTGATCGGCTATGGCAAAGATCGGATTTGGCGGCAATATTTCTTCAATTATGTGATTTGGGCAAACATCGGGGCCATGCCGAAGTAATTTAACGGTGTCCCGAACCGCATCACAGAGGTCGATTTCGATGAAATTACCGACTTTTGGTTTAGCGTAACTCAGGAAGTTGGTGATTATGGTATTCAGGCGGTCAGATTCGCGTAGAATGATGCCCATCAAATCGGTTTGTACTGAATTTGGCGGCATACTTGACTGTAAAACCTGGATTGCGCCGCGCATTGCACCTAGTGGATTACGTATTTCGTGAGCAAGACCGGCTCCGACCCGGCCAACCGCTGCCAGACGGTCTTTTCGGCGAATGCTCTCTTCCATCGAACGAATTTCCGTAAGGTCTTGAAATGTAACAATATAGCCGGATTCCTCGCCATCTTCGGAGAAAAGCGGAGCCACACTATAACCTATCCGTACGCTGAATCCATCTGGTGTAATGAGATCAGCCTCAAAGCGCCCGCGTGTCTCTCCGGCTTCGCGTGCCGCAAGCTCCAAATCGCTGCGGATATCGCCGAAAATAGTGAAAAGCGACTGTCCGCGAACATTTTCTCTTTTGTAGCCGGTGATATCTTCTGCGGCCGCGTTGAAAGTAAAAATATTACCTTCCAGGTCGGTTGTAATCAGTCCGGATCTGATGGATTCTATAATTCTCTCGTGCAAAGCACGCAGATTTGCCAGCGAACGCGTCGCTTCCCTGAGTTCTTCGCCCGAAGCTCTGCGGTCTGCGAGCCTTGCAGCCAGTAATCCGACCACCAGAAAAGCTACGAAGTGAAAAGAGATGATCTGGGCTGTTTTTCCTATTGGCTGACCCTTCGATGCAGATTCGATAACGCCGAAATAAGAGAATCCGGCCAGACTGACAAAGAGCGCCGCACATAACAGCGCCATAAAAATTGTCGAAATCGGTTTAAGAAAAATACTCGAAACGGCAATCAGAATAATGTAAAGAGTAATATAGGGCGAGGTCAGGTCGCCGGTGCGCCAGACCAGCCATGTAATCAGAAGGGCATCAAGAATAAACTGTAATCGGATCTGCCAGTTTATGGTATTGCTGAGTCGTAAAAGAAAGAAATATACCGCAGTCAGACCGACGGAAATGATGAAAACAAGTAAAGTGCTTTGCGGTATGCTTTGAAGACTGAATTCGGTGGAACCGCTGAACCAGATCCAACTGGTTACCAGAAGTAAAAAAATAGCTGCCAGACGCCCGATAATCAGCGTCTGAACCTTTTGCGCCAATCCGGGATTGGCGGTGAGCAATTTATCGTTTAGACTGAGCATATTTTCCGAAATAATATCGGAGTCCGCACCATATGGCTGAAGAAAAAGGACTTAAGGAAGAGCGTCCCTGGGGAAGTTTTACAATCCTTGATGAAGACAAACATTTTAAGGTCAAGCGAATTGAAGTACTGCCCGGCAGACGGCTTAGTTACCAGCGTCATAAGCACAGAAACGAACATTGGCACGTAGTTCGTGGCATTGCTAAGGTAACATTAAACGGACAGGAAATTCTAGTCTCTTCCGGAGAGTCCATTGATATTGCCCGAAACGTCTCCCACCGGGTTGAGAATCCGAATAAGGAAGAAACCCTTGTCTTTATCGAAACGCAAACGGGGGATTATTTCGGCGAAGATGACATAGAACGGCTGGAAGACGATTTCGGTAGAGCAGACAGATAATTTACGGATATTTTCCTGCGGCTACTGTTAATTAATCCGGATACTGCATAATGAGCGACGAGGATGGCTCTAAGAACCGAGCAGAAACTGCCAATCATTCTTTCGATCGTTTTTCTTACTCTGGCGATCGTTGGAATAGTGTTTTACCGGGCGACTGCTTCTTTGCAGGCTGCAATCGAAACAGGCCGAAAGACCAACGAAATTATTGCCATTACAGATGAGATTATTGCGCTCTCCCTGGATGCTGAAAGCGGTGTACGAGGTTTTATGTTTACCGGGGTTGATACTTATCTGGAGCCTTTATCCGCGGCAAAAATACGTGTTCCGACCGGACTTGCAAAATTAAAAACCTCCGCTGCTTCAGATCCACAGCTAACCGAACCGATAGAGAAGGCCGATGCCGCAGCCCGTGATTTTCTTTCAGCGCTCGATGAAAAAGTTGAGTATAGGAAAATTCGCGGTTATGAAGAATCAATTGCCGAAATTTATCGTCCGGATGATCGGATAAGAATCGAGCGGCTTAGAAATTCCCTAAATACAATAAAAGCAACCGCAAACGATATTCAAGCGGCGAGGGACCGCGATTTAGGACTCGGGTTCAGCTTGACCATATGGATATTTATTTTGAGCGCGGCAGTCGGAACGGTTGGATTGGTTCTTGCCAATCTGGTTGTATATCGCGAAATTCGACGCCGCACTGAGGCGGAAACTGCACTCTTAGATGCCAATCGCGGCCTCGAAGCTAAAATTGAGGCAAGAACCGCTGAATTGAAGGAGATGAATAACCGCCTTCTTGAAATCGGCAGCGAACGCGAAATGCTCTTGAAAAAAGAAAAAAAATCGCGCGAGGAGGCCGAGATTGCAAACCGTTTGCGCGATGAATTTATGGCAACAGTCTCGCATGAACTGCGTACGCCGCTTAATTCCATTCTGGGCTGGGCCCGTTTGCTGAGGGAAGGCAGCCTTAACCACTCACAGGCGGAAAGGGCTTTAGCGACAATTATAAAAAGCGCCGAGACCCAAAACCGACTGATTGAGGATCTGCTGGATGTTGCACGAATCATTTCCGGTAAACTGGAACTTAAATTCGAAACTCTCGATGTCGAATCTTTAATAGCGCATTCGGTTGAAGCAGCCCTGCCGACGGCATCTGCAAGGCATATTTCCATCGAGATTGCCGATTACCGCACAGAAACAGGACGGCTTCTTGTAAAAGGCGATCGTGCACGGCTTGATCAGGTAATCTCTAATCTGCTGAATAATGCAATTAAGTTCAGCTTCGAGGGCGGCAAAATCGTTGCGGGATTTGGTGTTGAGGATAACTGTGCCTTTATTTCCGTCCGCGATTTCGGTGCGGGAATCAGCGCTGATTTTTTGCCATTGGTGTTCGAACGATTTCGGCAGGATACTTCCGGAAGACTTCGCAATGGCGGACTCGGCCTCGGGCTTGCGATTGTCCGAAACCTGGTTGAACTTCACGGAGGAAATGTTACGGCTGCCAGTGAAGGAGAAAATAAAGGCTCGGAATTCATTGTTAGAATTCCACTGCACCGGGACCAAGAAGACGATTGACTGCTTCGGCAAAATCAGCCGCAGTTACGGTCGGTTTGCTTTCCAGTTTTTCAATGTCCGTGGATCCATATCCCGTCAGCACCAATGCAGTATTCAAGCCTGCATTTTGGCCGGTCATTACATCAATCGCCTTATCGCCTATCATCCACGAGTTGCTTTTATCAATTGAAAAATCGGCCATTGCCTGCTCTATCATTCCCGTCTGAGGCTTGCGGCATCTACACCCTGAATTCGGAAGATGTGGACAAAAATAAAATGCATCAATCATACCATTCAGCCGATCCTGCATTGCCGAGTGAATGGTATGCATATCATTTTCCGTAAAGATGCCGCGGCTGATGCCGCTCTGGTTTGTAATCACTAATATCAAATAGCCGGCATTTTTAAGACGCTTTAGCGCATTAAAAGTGAAATCAAAGATACGCAAATCATCGACACGAGACAGAAAGTTAACCTCTTCAATCAAAGTTCCGTCACGGTCAACAAATATTGCAGGATGTGACTCGGGGAAAAAATCGTTGTTTTGCATGTAGTTCAGCCAAGCCAGTCCCTGATTTCCTCAAATACTCGTTTGGGATGAATTCTGTTCATACAGCGATGGTCTATTGGGCAAATTCTAAGCATACAGGGAGAACATTCTACCGGTTCCCGAATAATTTTTACGGCTTTACCGAGCGGCCTCGTTGTAACGTCGTTTGTCGGGCCGAAGATGACGGCTGTGCGGACATCCAAAGCGGCTCCGATGTGTGCCAGTCCCATATCATTTGAAATAAAAACAGATGAAAGAGAAAGTATTCCGATTGCTTCCGACAAAGTGGTTTTTCCGGTCAGATTTATCAATCTTACTTTTGTATCCGATTCTACTTGTGATGCTGCTTCAATATCTTCGGAGCCGCCGAGAATAACAAAATCAGCTTCGACGACAGATGCCATAAGCGTACAAAGTTGGGAGAAATAAGCCGCCGGCCAGCGTTTTGCTGTAGAATTCGTCGAACCCGGTCCAAATGCTATTACCGGTCTTTCGCTTTTATGTCCCATTCGGTTGAGGATCTCCCGGGCGGAATTTATGGACGAAGAAGTTGCAACAAATTCGATTCCGGGAAGTTCCGGGCTGACTGGTTGACCGCTTACGGCTGCCGTAAGTGCAAGATAATAATAGGATTCGTGTTTGGAAGATTTCCATTCCGGAACAGCTACGGATTGAGTCAATAGCGGCGAGCGAAAATCCGTTGCGTAGCCGATCCGATGCGGAATCTTTGCCATTGCAAGTGCGAGGGCAGATTCGAATGAGTTAGGGAAAACAAAACCAAGATCAAACTTATGGCCGCGTATAAGATTGGCCTGACGACGTGCCCGACCATATGCTGAAACTTTTGGATTGAATGCAATTACATCGTCTACCGGAGGCTGCCCGTAAAAAAGATCGGCATTTCGGTTTGGCGTCAAAATTGTAATGCGTGCATTTGGAAAGTCATTTTTTATCTTTTGAATGGCAGGAAATGACATTAAGGCGTCACCGATCCAGTTAGTACCGCGAATAACTATATTTGAAATATCTTTGGAGTTAAACGATTTCACTTTATAAAGTATCAAAGGCAAACCTCAGTGTGAAAACAATTTAGAGAGGCCATCGCGAAGAGCGGTTTGAGGCTTCCAGGCCAATTCGTTAGCCGCAAGCGAAAAATCGGTAATGTAACGCCTCGGAGGCGGCGCGGGAACAGGGTGCTCAGTATCAATAACAGCCTGTAATCCGGAAACTTCTTCCATTAGTTCTATCAGCTCTTTGAGAGTAATCGCGTTTTCGCTTCCGCCGCCTAAATTATACAAACCATTAGGGATAACCGATTCAATGAATGACTGACATGCGCGTGAAAAATCGTCAACGTAGAGCAAGTCGCGAATTGGCCGCCCGCCGTCAGGAAGTCTGATGGGTTCGCCTAAGTTTATGGATTCGGCATAGGCACCCACGAAACCCGGGACATTACCGTCGCTCGGCGGAGCGTAAATATTGGAAAGACGAAAGATACAAGAACGAAAACCTCTTTCGGCAGCAAAATATTCGATATATTTTTCCGCAATCAATTTAGACCATTCCAAAGGAGATTGTCCTGAATAGACTACAGGGCATTGCTCATTGACCTCTGAATAATTATCAGCGAAACGCCCGTAAATATCTTTTGTAGAAGCGAAAATAAAGACGGCTCCTTTTCTTATATTACGAAGGATATTCAAGGTGCCCTCAACATTTACGCGAAAAATGGCGTCTGCGTTATCTCTGCGACGGTCTAAAAGTGCCGCGAGGTGAATTACAACATCATAATTCCGGATTTGCCGTACCTGGCTTTGGTCCAAAATATCGCAACCGGAACGGCGCGAAAAGTCATCTGCCGCAAAAAATCTTCGAACATGTGTGCCGAGATAGCCGCTGCCACCCGTAACAATTACCTTCATAAGAAAATGGCGGTTATCCAAATTGCTGGACACCCGCATCTAAAAACTAATAGAATTTTACAGGGCAACCGGCCGAATCCGAAATTTCAATGGCCTTCATTCAACTGGATTCATAAATTTCCCCCACAAATGAAGAGATTAAACAACAGAAAAGGACAAAACTATGGGCGCAGATTGGTAAAAAGTTCTTACCAGGCGCCTCCTCCGTCGCGTTGGAAAAGACTTTTACATTTGATTTTCAATCCGTGGACAGCCATTTCCGGGCTTGTAGTTTTACTCATAGCAATACTTACTTTTGCCTACTTTTGGCAGGAATATTCAGATCGAATTGATCGTAAACTTTTAAGCGGAGATGTGTTTACACCGACAGCCGGAATTTATTCATCGCCAAAGCGTGTGCGCATTGGCGACAATCTTAGCGTTTTAGAGGCAATCGAATATCTTCGTTCAGCCGGCTATGTCGAAAAAAACAATCGTGCCGACCAGGCACGCAGCCGGTTTTCCATTGAGGGCAGAAAATTACTAATCGAGCCCGGAGCAACCGGTGTAATTGACGGTGTAAAGATTTATCCTTCAGTTTCTGTCACTTTCTCTGCAGACGGCCGTCGGGTCGAGTCAATCATAAATCTTAGGAGTGGTCAGGCGGAAAAGGCCGTCTTTTTGGAGCCAAAGATGTTGAGCACTATTGCCGCCGAAGGCGACGGCCGCCGCAGAACGGTCAGTTTTGCAGATCTGCCTCCGCATCTGATTCGTGCTATTACAGTTACGGAAGACCGCTCTTTTTTTGAGCATTATGGTGTTAATTTCAGGGGTATTTTGCGTGCTCTCTGGCGTAGGTACGAGGGCGACGAGGATTCGCCGATTGCGAACCAAGGCGGTTCTTCAATTACACAGCAACTGGTTAAAAATTTGTTCCTTACCCGGGAACCGACACTCGAAAGAAAGCTGAAAGAAGCATTTATGTCGTTGATTTTGGAAACGCGGCTTTCCAAGGAAGAAATTTTTACGCTTTATGTAAACCAAATCTATCTGGGCCAGCAATCCGGAGTCTCAATTTATGGCGTCGGGGAAGCGGCAAATGCTTATTTTGGAAAAGATGTATCACAATTGAATCTTGCGGAATCTGCTTTTATCGCTTCTATTATTCGCAGTCCAAACCGTTACAATCCATACAAAAATCAGGAAAGGGCAACCGAGCGGCGTAATCAGGTGCTCGATTCTATGTTGGAAACAGCCGTAATCAGCCCCGCAGAACATCAGGCGGCTCGCTCAACGCCTTTGTCGGTCAAACCAATATCCGGTGGAAAAGATTTGCAGGGGATGCCGTATTTTTCACAATACGTTATTGAACAACTTCCGGGATTAGTTTCTGATCCCGAAGCATTGCAACATTTAAGGGTTTACACTTCAATTGATCCCGATTTGCAAAGAATTGCCTATGAGACGGTTTCCCGACGTCTGGAAAAATTAGACAAACTGTTTCCAAAGCGTCCAAAAGGCTCTCTGAATGCTGCGCTTGTAGCAATAAAGCCAAAAACGGGCGAAATTGTGGCAATGGTTGGCGGCCGTGATTATCTTGAAAATCAGTTCAATCGTGCCACAGATGCGATGCGTCAGCCGGGCTCGGTTTTCAAGCCTTTTGTGTACACAGCCGCCATAAACTCTGCCTATGATGCCGCTACAAGGGTTTTTACGGCTGCATCGATATTCAAGGATGAAAAAAAAGTCTTTGCATACGGAAACGAAACCTATTCGCCAAATAATTTCGGCGACTATTTTTCCAATCGCGAAATGACTCTTCGTGATGCTCTGGTTATGAGCAAAAACAATATTACGGTCGATCTGGCCATGCAGCTGAATGTTGGACGCGTTATGAACCTTGCAGCAAAGGCAGGATTGCCAAAGGTAGAAAAGGCTTATCCGTCAATGGCTCTTGGTACGGCCGAGGCAACTCCATTACAGGTTGCTTCCGCTTATACGATGTTTGCAAATCTTGGTGACAGCGTCGCACCATTGCCCATTACATCAGTTACTGCGGGTGATGGCCGAACGCTTCTAAGACCATCAGCAGAAAAAAGAAACGTCGTTCGTCCGGAAGTGGCCTATATTATTGACGACATTCTAAAGGATGTTATAAATCGGGGAACTGCCGCAAAACTTGGAGCCTGGGGATTCAGAAATGAGTCGGGCAGAGCCTTTGCCGGAAAGACAGGGACTTCTCGTGACGGGTGGTTTGCTGGATTTACACCGGAAATTGTCTGCGTTGTTTATGTCGGCTTTGACGACGGCTCCGATCTGGGAATGAAAGGCTCCGACTCGGCAATGCCTATATGGGCTGATTTCATGCAGGAAGCGATTAGAAAATATCCGGAATGGATCGGTGATTGGCCAATCCCGCCAAATATTAGAAAGGCGGAGATAGATATCCGAAACGGCAGCCTGATTCGGGAAATTGGCGGCGCAGATACGACTGAATTGACGCCGACACCAACACCGCTCTCTACGCCGGAGGAGGAAACCGATCCTGCATGGCAAACCGAAATTGTGCCCGAAACACAACAGACAGAGCCGGAAACAGACGTGCCAAAAGAGTTTCGTCGAATAGAGCTTTTCATTGCCGGCACTCTGCCGCCAAAAATTCCTTACGGAAGCGGCAATCCATCTTCCGGGTACGATCCGCTAACAGGCGAGCCTTTGCCAAATGGACAAGGATTGCCGTCACCGACTCCGCTTGATGGTACATGGGAAGACAAAGCTGCAAATCCGTCTGAATCACGGATTTCTGAAGAAGGGAATCAGCCCGGAATGATTAGTGTAAGTATTTGTCCTGATTCCGGACTACGAGCGAGAATAAACTGTCCCAACCCTTTGATAAGGCAATATAGAAAGGGAAGCGAACCGACAGAATTTTGTCCGCTGCATCGCTGATTATTTCATTTGTGAAGTAATTCTATTGAGTCATGGATTACTGACCAAAGGAGAGGCGCGGCAAATTCAAAGGATATGAAAAATCGGGAAGGCTGCTTGGGAGCCTTCCCGATTCAGGTTTTATTAGGGAAGTTACTTCATTTTTATATTCAGATTACGAACCAGGAATCCATAGATGTCGGTTTGTTCTTCGATTTGTTTTGAGGTTGGTTTTCCTGCTCCGTGACCGGCTTTGGTTTCAATTCTAATAAGAATTGGTGCCGGTCCGGCCTGAGCTGCCTGCAATGCCGCTGCATATTTGAAACTATGAGCCGGAAAAACACGGTCGTCAGTATCGGCAGTCGTAATCAAAGTAGCGGGATATTTTGTACCGGGTTTTATATTGTGAAGCGGTGAATATGCGAAAAGTGCCTTGAAGTCTGTCGGGTCATCAGGATCGCCATAATCCGATTTCCAGGCTGCTCCAACAGTAAATTTGACAAATCTGACCATATCCATAACGCCAACAGCAGGAAGGGCGGCGCCAAACAAATCCGGGCGTTGATTTAGAACCGCTCCGACAAGAAGACCCCCATTCGAACCTCCCTGAATCGCAAGTTTTTTCGATGATGTATATTTATTTGCTATCAGCCATTCGGCAGCAGCAATAAAATCATCGAATACATTTTGTTTTTTCAGGCGGGAGCCGTTTTGCCACCAAGTTTTTCCATATTCGCTGCCACCGCGAATGCAGGCGACTGCATAAATACCACCCATCTCCAACCAGGGCAACCGTGC
>FUFK010019546.1_pt1 | contig 11536 bp, 8 predicted proteins | sample 1021851 | NCBI WGS metagenome assembly FUFK01 (sample SAMEA51879418, study PRJEB19060) | metagenome
CGCCTAATTCATCACCTGACCTTTCACCTGCTACTATTGAAGTGACCAATCCGTTCGTGTTAATGTCCATTCTCTGTGGCTCATCNAGTACGCCTCCGCTCTCGATTCTGAAACCTGTACGGATATCGATATTGTCTACAGCGACATAGTCTCCATTAGCGTCGTTGGTGCTACTGCCATCCTTGATGAATGTCCATCTTAGAGTGTGGATTCCTGTAGTGACATTCGCAGTGAAGGTAGACCATCCATTTTGTCCTTTAGTAGAGTTCATGACTGTATTGTCAATTGAGAACTCAAACCTATCGTTACAATTGTTCAAGACTGGACAAGTATCTGTTTTGAAATCAAAGGAAACATAACCGGACTGGAATTGCTTTGTGATTGAGAATCCAACATCTGAGTTCGACTGGTGAGTATTAGATCTGAATGAATTAGAACCGGATGATGCATCAGTGGTGTCAACAATCCACTGAGAACCGAATTGGCCACCAGTTCCTTCTAAAGTCCATATCGAAGANGGACTGCCAGTTTCAAAGTCGTCCTCATAGCCTGCTGTGGAGTCGGTTACTGCGTACTGACCGGTTTGAGAATCAGCACCGTTGCCCCAACATACAACCTGTTCATCATCATAATATTGGATTGGCTTCATTAGCGCGCAAGCGTGGTTTGCTCCAACTGCTAAGTCAAGATATGCTTCTTCAAGAGAACTATACCAAGCATGGTTTGAGTTCCCAAAAGAGGCAAATGTATCGGTGTTCAGGATAGTTGGAGGCTCCGAGGCAGAAGTTGTGCCGATTCCAATTTGTCCGTAATTGTTTCTTCCCCAGCACATAATTTGCAGTTCGGCAGATAGAGCACATGCGTGGCTCTCTCCAGCATCGATACTGATTGCTGTAAATCCTGCCGGCCAAGAAACTCCAGATGCAGAACCACCTAGCTTGCCGTAGGTGTTGTCACCCCAACATTCGATGTCGCCTTCGTTAACGATTGCACAAGCAAAGTCCATTCCTTGTGCCAGGACATCAGAATCTCCGGTTGCTGGCAAATCGACATGTGTGTCAATGGAGTCACAATGGCCATCCATGTCGAAATCGACAGGAGTGGAGGAAGAATCCATGCGATCTGTGCCACATGCTAATTCTCTCATTCCAATCCAGCCGTCACCGTCTGCGTCCATCGACAAACCAGTTCCTGCTACGGTAGGATTGGTTACTGCCCAAAGTTCCCCAGCGCTAACTAGGTGTAGTGAAGTGTAAATGTATCCTGCAGAGTTGATAATCATTCCAAAGGAATCAGAATCACCAGGCCAGTTGGAGAATGTGTGTTCTTCCCATTGGCCGTTTTCTCTGTGGAATAGTGTCTCTCCAGATGTGTTGTGCTTGAGTAGAATCCAAGGTGTGCCATCTGCAGCATATTGCAGAACTACTTGACTCGAAGTGTCATTGGAAACAAGTTCAGTAGTCCAAGACGATGAACTAGAACAGGTGCTTGAACAGTGTGAGAAGTAGGTCTTGTATGTTGTATCGTTTGTGTGAGCGATACCAACTGTTCCATCAGGAGCGGAATCGATGCTTGTTACCATGTAGGTATCAGATTGTGATACCTCACGAGATACAAGGTATGAGGAGCCTGCAGAGTCTATGCGATAGTATAACCCATCATGGTTACCGTCGATGTAGACTTGATGGCCATCAACAGTCTCGAAGTGAGCCGTATCTTGATTTACAGTACTATCTTGGTTCCAGTTAGACCAAGTGTCACAATCTGCTGAACATGAGTAACTAACAAGTTGATATATTGAGTTCATTGAATCAGAATCATCGTAACGTGCGAAAGTAATTGAATCGCTATCATCGATTGATAGAGATAAGCTCTCTGTCACAACTTGCAAAGTGCTCTCAGCCCACATTCCGTCTGCCTTAGTTGTGTAATCTGGATATGTATTGGTTGAGCTCAGGTGCATAATGTGTGGTATGCCGTTAGAATCTACTACGAGGTCAATATCCGTGATTCCTGAGTCGCTGCCCAGAGTTTCAACAGACCACATTCCGTTATCGTAAGCAGCGAATTTGAGGTTGCCACTACCGGAGTCGTAGTATGCGATTGCTGGGCACCCAGTAGTTGGGATTTCAAACATGGAAATCAAGTCACCAGTGTCGCTAGAATCGGAATCTAATCTCTTGTCTAGTTCATCTCTTGATTCAGGTACTGCAAGAATGTCACAAGCATTGTCCATGACTTCTTCATCAAGTTTTAGAGATAATTCGGTTGTAAATGGTAGATCGGTTTGACCATCTCCACGGTCTTCAGTATCTCCATATCCGAGTTGACCGATTCCGTTGTCTCCCCAGCATACAATATCGTTGTTCGACATTATTACACATGTAGTTCCGGCTCCAACTTCTATGTCGGTCACAGTATATGTGTAGTGGTTACTTTGTGAAGTTAATCGAACATAACCCAAGTTACTACCCATTCCGTTAGTAGAGCCCGGGCCAGTTCCTCGACTGTCTTGGCTACCATAGCCTAGTCTTCCATCTGCTCCGTTACCCCAGCATTGAACTGGTCTGTAACTACCGACTACTACAATGGCACAAACGTGGTCTTCTCCAGCGTCAATTGCCTGGACTTGGGCAGTCAGAGCATTACTGATAGAAGACATAGAGCCTCCTGATCCATCTCCGACATTAATCGTATTTTCAATTCCAAGTTGTCCATAGTCATTCAATCCCCAACAGAATGCTCTGTCAGTTCCACTGTCGTCGACGATTGCACAAGTGAAGCCATCACCTGCAGTGATTGCGCTAGCGGTTCCTGGAAGGTCTAGGAAGTCCAAGTTGTCTCCCATCTCTCCTGCACCGTCTCCGATGTCGGTTGTTGAATCTAATCCGAGTTGTCCGTTGTCGTTGCCACCCCAGCAGGATACGCTGTAGTTATCCCAAACAACACAGGTGTGGTCCCAGCCCAGAGCCATGCTGTCGACAGTTCGGCCAGTAGGCACGCTAGTTACTGCGAAGTTGCTTCCGATTTCACCAACAGCGTCTCCTCGATGGGCAGTGTCGCCAAGACCGAGTTGTCCCTTGGAGTTGTCTCCCCAGCAGATTAGGTCATCGTTGTCCATTACTGCACAGGTGTGGCTCTTACCAGCTTCAATCATTGTAGCGTGTCGGCCAGTAGGGAATTGCAAGAACGGCAATGTGTCGCCAGTTTCCAGGTATCCGTCACCAAAGCCGCCATCGCTTGTTGAGTATCCCAGTCCCAGTACTGATGATTCTCCCCAGCACTTGACTGAGCCGTTGGTGAATAGTGCACAAGAATGCTTGTCGCCCATGACAATCTTGTCCACCGATGCATTAGTTCCGAGATTAACGAACGGCAGGTCAGTTCCAGTCTCATCTGAACTGTCTCCGATGTTCTGGGTGTTACCCAGGCCGAGTTGTCCGTCGCCACCGTTACCCCAACACTTGATGCTGCCAGACGCTCCAATAGCACATCCGGACTGTAATCCGAATGCAATTGAATCTGCATTTCCAGTACCTCCGGCTGTGAGAATGATTTGTTCATTCAAAGGTTCATTCGATTCGGGCTTGCTGTCACTCGATTCGAAGTTCTGGTCTGCGAACGGAGTCATGGGCATTAGGACCATGATTAGTGTCAACAGAAGGGCGGATGTGCGTAGCGATGCTGGGCGCATGCCTCGCGCTCGCGCTCGCGAGCCATAGCCTTTCCCCCCTATCATGAAAGGTCAGGGGATGGTCAGCGAATTGATTATTTTCGATTCAGCGGATTGGAGATGCTCGCTGATTGTTGCTTGTTTGACATTCATCTCTCGAGCGATATCCCTTTGAGTGCATTTTCTAGGGCGGCTGTAATAGCCCATTTCGACTGCTTTGTTGAGGACTGCTCTCTGTTTTTCAGGAAGCAAATCAATAAATTCAGGGTTGTGTATCGATTCAGAACCCAATTTGACTTTGTATCCATCTCCGACTAATTTGTACAGTTCTTCTCTCACCGAACGCATGCCTTTGCGTGTCCCTTTGAGAGTGATTTTCATTCCATTTCTGCTGACATAAGTTGGACTTATCCACCAAACCTCTTCATTCGAGGAGAAGATTTTGGGTAGNGGACCAAGCGTCTGCGCTTTGATCAAAGCAGCATTGTTGGTTTGCGATATGACTTCCAAAAGTTCGAACGCAGGGTTGCTTTCCTCCAATGCTTTTGGGTCATCAAAACTAACTTTGAGAAAGCAGACCATGCCGATTTCATTGCTTGAAACACGGCTGACGAATTCACAGACTTTGAATGAGTTTGCAAAACTCACACCAGGTAAATCATGTGCAGTTTCGCGGGAGATGTCCAATTGCATATATCTCAAACCAAACGATTGATTCGAGTTAGCTACAGTCATTGAATCACCTCAATCGTCGCCACCGGCTTCGAACATGCTGAGTAGACTGTTCAATTCACGTAGGTCTTCCTCAAGTACAGCCTTGGTCTTCTTATCCAAATCTGGATCTTTCAACTTCTCGGTGATNATTTCAATNTCTTCCTTAGCAGCNGCTCTTTCNTTGTTCAGTTGCTTGTCTTCNTTGACCATCTGNAGGCGAGCCTTTCTCACNCTNGCATTCTTGTGATTCNTNTTGAATCCAACACTNGCCTTNCCGGAGATTTCGACAGATGTCGGGAATGGTATTTCGATTCCTTCTGACTTGAATCTTTCATCGATATTCTTGAGCAACCAATCACGAGCTACGTATTCATCTGAGTAATCCTCGACCCATCCATACATTCTGAAAACCTTAGCGAAGTCTCCCAACTCGATGAGAAGAACTCTCGGGTCTGGCTTCTTCAGAACATAAGGACACTCACGCATCAANTNNAGNACNGTNTACTTGACGTGNNNGATNTCTTCANNNTATNNNACTCCAATGTCNTGNACNANTGAAATTCTGCGGCCNACACCNTCNCCTCCACCTCTTGCGTGGTTTATGACTGTGGAGTTGACCAGGCTGTTGTTTGGAATAACTACTAGATTTTCTTCGTGGGTTAGAATCTTTGTTGACAAGATTCCTACTGAAACTACAGACCCCATTTTTCCTTCAACTTCGATTCTGTCTCCTACTTCGAATGGTTGGTCCAATGCAAGCATGAACGAGTTGACAATGTTTCCTAGGGTTTGCTGCATTGCTAATCCAATAATTAACGAGAATACAGCTAATGATGCCAATACACCAAACAATTCGATACCAAGTTCGGATAATGCAAGGTAAAGACCTCCAAACCAAACCGCTGCACGGAATATGAAGATGATTAGGGAGTTACTTCCTGAAACTGTAACGCTTGTTGGATCAGAGAATCTGTTCATCAATTCAGGGATCAACACCTTGAATGCAACGCTAAGCAGCGATGCGGAAAGGATAATGTAAATCGCTTGAATCAATGGTAAGAAAGTGAATGCAAAATCAGAATCGTCTCCAACAATCCAGTTCATAGAGAGGTGGAAACCTGCTGTCATTACGAAGAAGTATATGCGCTTTGAAACCGGTGCGAATAACTTGTCATCCCAATCGAACTTGGTCTTCTTGACAAAATCCAATACGACCTTTTTCAAAATTAGTCTCATGAATCCCAATGCGACCAAAGTTAGGAAAGCACCTATACCCCACTTTGCCCATACGTTCAATTCGTTGATGGTATTGATAGCATCATCAATTTGCTCAAGCATACTGCTCACCGAATTGTACTGCGCAAGGAAACCCATTCATGATTGTGTCGGCATTTTGCCCTATCATGAACGGTTTTGAGGATTCTAAAGGTATGCCAATTGGGGTTTTCCTTCGTCGGGTTTAAGTACCACGGCGTATAGAGTAATGTTGTGTTCGAAGAACTCTGACCCCCCTGTTAGATCTATGCGATGCTGATGGCCGAAAGGCCCGAGAAATCAGCCGAGGAGTAATGGAAAAAACAGGGAGTTGGAAAACAATGGTTAGGAGACACAACAAAAGAGTACACAACGGCAAGGACCGCCACACGGGACGCAAAATCCCAAACCGGTCTGAGCAAGACAAGAAGGTAAAGACCAGGTCTATTGGTACTGGTAGGGGNTTCGTCCCTATCACAGAAACCAGAAGGCCTACAAGAGGTCGCTGTAATTGTACAGGCGATGTCTTAGACAAGGTGAATGAGCGATTGTTCAATGCGTGGAGCAAACTTTCACGCTCGGGCGATTGGAATACATTGACAGGAGAATGGGAAATTAGGGTGTTTATCCCTAAGCACTTCGTTATCAGTCATGAACCGCACATGCACCACTTCCGTCCTTACCTACGTGAAAGGGTGGATGCCTACAAGCAAAAGCCGCACACCCGCAGATGAGCGGGGAGATCTGGCGGACACAGGGCTTCGGCCCTGTGTTCGCCTCACTACTCTACATTCAGCCTGCAAGCAAAAACAGACGGAGAGGATTTAGATTTCCATGGATTTAAGTGATACCGACTCTAACTTCCTATTGTAGCGGGAGACACCTAACTAGGTTTAACCTGTTATTTCCGTCAATTCTCAGATTTTATTCACAATTTAGTAAACAACACAGACAAAAGAAGGTGAAAAAATGGCAGACCAATTTGAGAAAGACATTGAAAGATTAGAAGAAATCATGGCAGAGATGGCAGCAGCAGCGGCAGAGAAGGACCTAGAGCAACTAGATTCACTCATGGTAGAGCTGAAGGGTCTCTTCCCAACAGAAGAAATGGACGAAGGCGAGGAGGGCGAATCATCCCCGTCTACATTTGTAGTTAGCACCCCGCTCGGTCAATTCAAGGTTGACATGGAAGAGTTTGAAGCCGCAAAGACCCGTGCTAAGGAAAAGGTCAACCCACCTAAGTATTCCAAAGCCCGCCAGATGACAAGAGAGTTCATCGGTGGAGAGGACAAGATGGATTTCAGATATTGGTCCAACAACCTTGGTTCTCTAATCAAGCTGCACATGGACACCTTCTTTTTGAAAGATGACCTAGTCAAGGAATTTGATATTGAAGGTAAATTGGAAACTCAGGCTACTTACGGAAACTTGCAACTCGGTGACGAGGGTACAGTTCGTTTCATGCAACACGGTTACCGCTTTTACGAGCGCGATGGTGAGCGTTTCGTAGTCATTTCTTCCAAGGACCAAGATGGCGACCAACGCCTAGTTATCATCACTACCGAAGAAGGTCGTGGCGTTGAGTTAATCGATGAGTTGGAAGACGATTTCTATGCAAATGGTCCACTTAATGGAGCATTCATTGACATGCAATACAACTTCCTGAAGCGTAGCGACATGGTTGATGAGTTGCTTGCATGGAACCCTTCCATTCGTAAGCAGATGGAGAAGGATGTCCTTGGATTCCTACGTTTGATGCCTATTCTAAACGAGAGAGGACTACCTAACTCTCGTGGCATCATTCTTTCAGGTGCGCCTGGTACTGGCAAGACCATGTATGCCAAGTCTCTTGCCGCAGAAGCAGAGACTACAACCATTCTGATTTCAGCAGAAATGATTCAGCAGAGGCACGATGTGAAGGCTGCATTCAAGCTAGCACGTCGCCTTTCACCTACTTTGGTTATTATCGAGGATATCGATACTGCAGGAACAGTCAGTAGAAAGTTCACCGACCACCCTATCTTAGGAGAATACCTCCAAGCAATGGATGGAATGGAGACTAACAACGGAGTTGTTGTTCTTGCTACAACCAACCACACCGAGAACATCGACCCAGCAATTTCAGACCGTCCAGGTCGCTTTGACCGTATCATCGAAGTCCCTCTGCCTGATAGAGCTCAGCGCAAGGAAATCATTCAGAACTTGATGCGTAACATGCCTACCAAGATTGTCTCTGGTAAAGTGATTGACAAGGTCGCATCCAAGTCAGAGGGCCTCTCTGGAGCTTGGATTCGTGAAGTAGTTCAAACCTCAATGATTGAAGCGATTTCCCATGATAGAGATGAGATTCTAGCCGAGGACTTAGAAGAAGGTCTCAAGGATGTCCTGCAGAGAAGAGGCATGGCTTACAAGCCTACGCCAAGGCTCAGCGATTCAGGTGGCAGAAACTCCGAAGTTTCCGTAATGTGAAGCGGTTCAGGATTNACTTCNGCANTCGAATACGATTTGTAGGTGTAGACTCTGGGAAGGGTGATTGAGATGGCATTGAAAAACAANGAAGGNTGGCTCTATTTCTTNGGTGAAATAGATTTCAAAACAGGTGAACGCTATCAATANGTNAAGATCGGTAAGACCGATTATGACCGCCCNGTTTCCGACAGGTCNAANGACCACCAAACAGGNAACCCAAGGCTAATTGTGGAATTTGCNGANAGCATTNGGACCAATTTNATCGACGANTTNGAGACCTACATGCANCACAGNTTTGCAACNAANAGAGTNCATGGNGAATGGTTCTTGCTGGACGATAAAGACCTGGCAGATGCTGTCAAAGAGGCAAATAGAGTCAATGACTTGCTCAATGATGTGTTAAGTGAAGCTAAAGGAGTAAAGTTACTCTCACAATCAGAATCTAATGGTTCAACAGTCGAGCCAGATTCGACTGTTGAAGGCTACTACAAATCATACGTAAATCATCAGAAAAACAGGGTCTTGCACAAGTTACAACAGGATTTCATTACCATTGAAATGAGGAAATTAACATCGACTACAGGCGGTTTGGAAGGCGTGGCAACTCAAACCGTTGTCGCAGGTGGACAAAAGTTCGACAAGAAATCCTTCGAGGCTGCAAATCCAGAAATATTCGCGAAGTACCAAAAAACAGAGTCTAAGATGTCCAAGACATTCTCTATTTCAGGCAAGCCTTCTGCAGCAAAAAGCTACAAGGAACTCAATCAAGACCTAAAGAAGGCCAAGGAAGAACTCGGTGAAATCAACACTGCATCAGATTCATTGGTGAACAGGGATGCAAGCATCGAAGCCCTGCATCAGAAGTGGTTAGAGTTGTATGAAAAGGAAGCAGAGGAAGGAATAATGGGAGAGTACTACTCTCTTAAAATCCAACATGCTTGTGCAGATAACTCCGAAATCAATGGTGTTTGCAAATGGAAGAGGGAAGTCCAAGAGAAGACGTCCCTAGATACTGCTGCACTGAAGGAGCAAGAGCCAGAATTGTATGCGAAATACATGGTTACCCAGTCTGACAACGTTCGCTTCAGTGTCACGAAGTACAGGTCTTACTGATTAGACTTGGACGACGTGGAAGATGTCGTGCTTCTCGTGGCCGCCTTTCTCGACTAATTGGAAGTAACCTTCCTCGACCATTTCATCGAAGATCTCCACATACGCATTCTTCTCATCGATTACATCGGTGATGAAGTCAATACGCTGGATGACTTTGATGTCCTTGCGCTTGAGGCGGCGGTTTTGTGGGTAGCTTTGCTCATAGGCCATGGACTTCTGTCGCAGGAAGATTTCAACGCTCTTCAGGAAGCGGTCTCTGAGTTTGTTTGCTTCTTCATTCACTTGAGCGGCTTGCTCGCTCTCGACTAACTCTTCTCCGATTTCATCACAGATTTCATCCATACGTGCTTCAATATCAGCATCTCCTACTGGAAATGTCTGGTAACGGACACGGTATCGCATGTCTACCTGGAGGCGGAAATCCTCGATGTCAACATCCAGTTCATTCTCCGTAATCCAGTACTCGTAGTTCACTTCGATAATTGCTTCATATAGGCTGATTTGCTCTTCTAATTCGTCCATCTTTTGACCTCCCCTTACGCGGAGTTCAATTGCTGTCAAGACGGTGTATCAATATTGCGCTAGAACCTGCATTGATGTCCTAAAAAGTCGACGGTTTTGCTCCATCTCAGAAGCGCTCCAAGAAAATCCGGTTTGGCTGGAATACGGTTGTTTTGGAAACTATTTGTCCGTGAATTATATCCTAGGTTAGTTTATTTACCGTCTTTGTAACTATTCTGCAAATGACTAAACCTCTGAGGGAAGTTCTTCACGGCAGTGCTACTCTGTTGAAGATCGCTGAGAAGCCGCTTGGAATAGGGCTCTCTATCGGTCTAATGGCAGGCGCAGCAAACGCCTACTTCCTTGGAATTCCAATGTGGTTATCGCTCTCTGCTGGTGCGATTTTAGGCCTTGGAGTTTGCTTGATTGCAGCCCCTGCAATGAAGACTGAACTGAAGGCTCGCAGAGAAGCTGAAGCACGCAGAAAGGCTGTGCTTAGAGCCAAGGCTAGAACAGCCAGTGCGTTCACAGCCTTTGAGTGATTCAAAGGGAGTTGATTGCTTCCTCGTGATGCTTTAGCAAGTTTCGCAACTTGACCTTCATTGAAGGNGTCATCATGTCGTTGTCAACAGACCACTCTTCTGGGTCTAGGATGATGTTGCGAGCAACTTCGTATCCCTTCCACTTTGGAGCGAGCATGTTGTTTTCCTTCAAGTTGGATAGCAACCATGTCTTGACACCTTCATCTGCACACATTGCAGCATTGTCGCCAGGTACAGAAACACCAGCAGCGCTAGCTTCCTTCCTCAGTACATCCAATGNTGGGTGAACGATNAGGTAGGTGTTCTTCATGTTGCGTCCATCTAGTACAGCCTGCTCAACAAGTGGGCTGAGTTTCAGGTTCTCTTCGAGTGGTGCAGGAGATACATACTTTCCATTCTCNAACTTGAATTGGCTCTTTACACGGCCAGTGATAGANAGGTATCCATCTACCATCTTTCCGAGGTCACCAGTTCTGAATCCACCATCTTCAGTCATGACTTCAGCGGTAGCTTCTGGAAGGTTCCAGTATCCTTGCATGATGTTAGGACCATAGACAATGACTTCTCCTTCGTCAGGTCGGTCAGGGTCATCCCATGCACTGGTATCGATTTCTACACGGACACCATTTGCTGGCATACCAACTGTGTTTAGGCGGGACATTCCCTTACCCATCCAACCGTTAGCAGAAACTAGAGGGCTGGTCTCTGTTAGACCATATCCTTCATAGCAGTTGAATCCAACTTTTTGAACGAATGAAGCGACATCAGGGGATAGTGCAGCAGCACCGGACATACAGAATCTGATGTTACCACCGAATCTTGCACGGACCTTAGCCCAAACCAACTTGTCCCACAACTTGTCAAAGAATCCGCTTGGAGCGACAGCGTCACATTCGACACCAGCCTTNGCGATTCTTCTTAGCAGCANNCTTCTNNGCNTTGNNNACNAANANTTTCTTNANACCNGTTGCAGCTCTCGAATTGNCTGTTNACACGGTCNTAGAANTTNTTCCANACNCGNGGGACGGCNANNAGNACNGCNGGNTTNATNTCGATNCACTCNTCNGCNATCTTGGTNANGTCCGAAATCAGGTTGATGTGAACGCCGCAGCGAATCATCCAGTGCAGGTCAAAGGTTGAACCGAAGGAGTGCGCCCAAGGCAGGAAGGCTGCGTTTTTGTCGCCCACGTAGATGGTGAAGGCGGACTGGACGCAGAGGATGTTGGAGAGCGTGTTCCAGTTGGAGAGCATGACGCCCTTAGGGTTGCCC
>FUFK010722180.1_pt1 | contig 11535 bp, 14 predicted proteins | sample 1021851 | NCBI WGS metagenome assembly FUFK01 (sample SAMEA51879418, study PRJEB19060) | metagenome
ACTCCTTCTTTGTACCTATCGTCATCAGGATCATAACCATTAGGTAATGCAGATCCTATTTTTGATATACGACTAGCTAATACAGTACCGTCAAACTTATATACAGCCGTATTTCTTCTTTCTGCTGTTACTTCTATGTCAAAATATGCAGTTTCATGGTATCTAAGTTTTGCATGTCTAACTTGTGTTCTTTCTACATTAGCCGCAGCTTTACCACCACCTATTTCTTTATATAACTTAAATTTAGTAAATCTATATCTAAATTCATAACTTTCACCAAAAAATATTGGCGCACCAGCCCAATTACCAGATGCAGTTATTGTGTTACCAGAAGTTATTGTTGACAATAAAACACCACCATTAAATGTCGTATGAAATCCCGACCAAGCTTGTGTGGTTGCAGCAGCAGCAAAGGGTAACGTCCAGGTAGTTGTATTTGCGTTTGCATTATAAGTTCCAGAAGCCACCCTCATAGCAGTTGGTGTTTCATTCGTTGTCGAAACTCTTCTATCTAACAACAACGGATAAGGACTACCAGAAGGGGGTTCTGGACTTCTATCTTGTACTGGTATCTTTTCTAAAAATACTTTTGTGCCGTATCTCATTAAACAAAATAATGTTTCTCTAATACATAAAACTTGTAATATTTCATCAGCACCAGCAAAAGTCCAATGACTCCAACTTGATTGCGCTCTTTCTACGCCACCGCTGCCACTTCTTAAAAAATACTTGTAAACGTAAATTCTATCTTTAAATCCAGTTTTGTGGCTAAGAGCAAACAACGCATTACTTGTATCATTAACTGTTATCTTAAAAACGCTACTTGGTACATAAGCGGAAACGTAACCTGTTAAATCTTGTGCATCAGCCGTTAAAGCAGTACCAGCACCACGAACACTAAACTCTCTAAATTGCGAAAAGTCACCGTTAGCCTGGCAAAATATAATACCTCCACCAGCCAGTTGTGGTCTAACATTTGTATCTATTTCAAATTGCGTTAAAACTGTGATTTGTGCTGTTGCTGGCGTTAATATTGTTTCTGCCGCATTAAATCTAAATTGATATTGCGAGCTAAATAAAATTAATTCGTCTTGGTACGGCACAGCATATTTTAAAATACTTACCCTGTTATTACTTGCTACAACATCTATTGGGTCACTATCTAAAACAGCAGTAACTGTTTCTGGAAAAAAATCAAACAACGATCTAACTCTAGATAAAATTACATTCTCATCCGCAAGAAAACCAAGTCTATTTTTATAGATAAAAATGTCATTTATTGGATTACCTATAAAACTTGGATCAGGTGCTGTTTCCGTATCGCCAGCAATACGTTCACCCCAACTAGGAATCTTTACTTCCCAGGCTACGCCATTTATACTTCCTGATTGAGTAGAACCATTGGCAGGGCCAAAGAAAAAAGTACCGTCAGGTAACGCCACTAATAAATGCGGCATTGTATTAATATCTATTTTGTATTTATCTCCAGGTTTAACTGTTTCGCTCCAAGTACCTTCGCCAAATGTTCCGCTTTTTGGTGCAAAAGATACATGAAAATCATCAAAAGCATTAGTAGGATCACCTTCTATAGTTACCTGGTAATTGTTAGGAGCTATAGTTGGCAACTCTGTAAATGCTTGAACTTTATCAAATATTGCAGTTATATCAGCGTTTGATCTAGCATCAGATACTGCAATAGTTATAGCATTATTAGAAGTTACATGAATTACAGCACCACTTCTGGCAAAGCTAACACCAGATAAAGACGAAAATCCATTAATTATATTTGTTGCTATATCTTCAGAACTAATTCTATTTTCAGTAACGGTGCTACCACTAGCAACAACAGGAGCAACAGCAGTTTGCACGGTTACTTCTGTACCGTTTATATTTACTCTGTATGTTTGTCCATAAGTAGCAGCTCTAACCCATATCAACGCTTCATGTGTAGTTGGCCTAGAAACAACAGGTGCTGTATCAGTAGTCATTGCTGGCACTTTTAACGTGTTAGTTATAAATGTAAAATCAGCAATAGTTACAGCTCTTAATTGTGTTTTTGCATCGGTAATTGTTGACAAATAATTATATGCACCGCTTACAGGATTTACAGTTTTATTATTACCTTCTAAATCAAAAACTTTAATTGTACTTGAACTAATAACAGCTAAGTATTCCTCAATTTTATCTCTTAAAATACTATGTATAAAACAATCGCCAAAAGTACTATTAGAAACTAATCCTATTGTTTCGCTGCAATCTCTTTTGCGTAAACCTTCAACAATAGATGACATTCCATTTATTTGTATTTCTGCCTGGGAAGGATCACGTTGAGCATCAGGTTGTTGACTAATTCCCTGGGCTAAGTTTGGTATGGAATAACTTACTAATGAACTCATAGTCTATATGCAGTACCTATTCTTCTAGTTGCTAATCCCATAGCTGGATCATAAGTAGGAAATGGTAGATAGTTGCGACCACCAGTTAATATGTTTGGCACTTCCTGTTGTTGCTCTACACGTTCTAGTACTATTAATGCGTCTTGCTCATCTTTTGATGTGTATTTAAATAAAGCATCAGATCCTAAAACACGAGCAGTAAATACTCTTGATGCTCTAATTGTTATCCACCTGTTATATGCTTCTGGTACATCATCCCAGGGTAATAGCCAAATAACATCAGCTTTTATTTCGGTTACTGTTTCTTCCATAATATATCTACGTTCTTGCAAGTCATATATTCTTTGACCTCTTAACTGGTAACGGCCTGCATATAAATATGGATCTAATGCAAATTGCAAAATATTTTCTGGAACAGTAATGTCTTTAGTAATAGAATCTTTTTGAAATGGGTATTGAAATTCTGTATTCCAACTCCACCCTTTTGTTTGTCCTTCTTTATGAAATTCTAATATTGTTCTTTCCGCTTGCTTAGATTCATCTATTTGCTCAGTTTCTAAGCTATTAACAGGCTGTTCACCTATGTTTGCTAATAAAACATTTACAGCGTCTAACAACGTAGTACGACCTTGTGTAACTGATTGGTTTTTAATACCCATAATTATTTACACATGTATTGAATTTATTCTACAAGAATAAGAAAAAAGAGCCAGTAAATGACTCTTTTATGACCAATGTATGCAATTTGATAATAACTTAAATTTAAGGAATTACAATTTTGCAAGCAGATTCAGCTCTTAGAACACCCATGCCTAATGCTTGACGAGCAACCATTAAGTCAGCTTGGTGCTGTACTCTAAATTCTTCACCTGTCATTTGTAGTTGTGGAGATAGTAAAGATACAACTCCTACAGCTTCCTTGTTAAAGATAAGCCCTTTGCACTTACTTAAGTTCTGTGCATAGTCAGAGTTGTGATCACCAGCTACTAATGAGTAGTTTGCTTGAGTAACGTGGTTAGACATCAAGATTGGAATACCAGCTACTTGCAAAGTACGACCATCAGCAATAGTTCCACTACCACCAAAGTCAGCGTTAATTGCTCTTGATGATTGAGTAATTAAGTAGTAGTCTTCTGGGCCGAATACAGCACACATATCTTCAATGCTTACATCTTTGCCTTCAAAGCCAACTCTTGCATCAAAAATAGCATTTACAAGAGCATCGCCTTTTGCCTGACGAGTAGCACCAGAAGCCGTGTAATCTGTGCCAAGTGTTATTCCTTGACCAGTTCTACCACTGTTGGATGATTTATTTAGAGGCTCAGTAGCATTAGAAGCAGCAGCAAAAATCATTCTTGCAACACGCTTATCATATTCTACGGCTAAAGCCCTTCCCAATTCAGTTGTATAAATCTGCCTTACGTCAAAATAAGACATTAATTCATCAACCTCCAGGATCGCAACGTCTGCAACCATTAATGCGTCAAGATTAATGATGCGCTCGTTTAAATCTGAAGGATCGTTGCCGTCACCAGTAATGACGGTTCCTGGTTGATGATAGGACGCACTAAGCTTACCTGTAATTGGGAAGGCCACGGATTTGCCTCCTCTTATGTTTCTTTCTCTAGTTTTGCCCTTAAAAACGCAAGCTCTTTCAAAAGCATCTAGAACTTCGGCAGAGCCGAGTTTGAGCATCAAGGCTCTATCTGTATCAAGACCAGTAGCCCCAGCTTGCCAGGTGGCAGCAGAACCCTTAATCTGACCCAGACGGCTAAGTGTTACAGCCATGTGGTTAAAAAATAGGTTTACAATTAATTTTTAGTTCGCCTAATTCATAAACAGCTACAGGTTGTCCACCTAGATGGGCCTGGTGCATGAAATGCTAACTGTTTTTAATATACTAAAAAACGTCTGAATTGAGTAGTATTTTTGCAACTTTATCTCTATATGCTTCGTCAACGTCATATAACCTCTGTCCTTTACTGTTAGTTTTGTTCATTGCATCAAGCACTTGCTGTTTACTTTCGTATGTAGTTTGCGATGGCACGTTACCGCCTCCATATAATTTTGGTTCTACTACAGATCCAGGTGACTTCATTTGCGCTTGAAAAAATTTTAACGCCCATAATGCAGCTTCTTTATTTGTATCTGCAATTTTATTGTAATTATCTAAAGTTTGCTTATCTACATTCTTTTCTACCCATTGTGTAACTTCCGCAAAAGCTTCGTCACCGCCAATAGCATTTCTTACCTCAACACCATCTTCAGGTGTAAGTCCAGGTGCAGGCATTTGTGTTTGCTGTGCAGCATTTACATAATTTTCTACTACAGCTTTTGGCACATTAAATACTTCAGCTAATGTATCGTAATTTGCGCTAATGTCTTCTCCGCTATCAGCTCTTCTCATAATGTCAGCCATATCAACACCTTTTTCTGACAAAGCATCTACATATTCTTTGCCGTATAGCTCAGATGCAGCTTCAGCAGTATAGTTGTCATCTGTTTGTTCTACAGGTGGCTCTGGCGTTTCGTTTTGTGGTTGTTGACCAACACGCTTTTCTAATTCTGTATATGCTTTTGCTAAATCTTCTTGAGTATTGAATTTACCTAAAATTTTGTCATTACTTTGCGCCGCTTCCTGTTCTTGTACAAATTCTTCAAGAATATTTTCTTGTCCTGGGCCAACTAAACCTTCTAATTGTTCAGGAGTAGAAATTTGTGGATTGTTTGATGATTGGGTCATGGTTATTCAGAGGGTGTTTCTGTTGGATCTTGCATTTCTTGCTGCATTTGTGCCGCATTTGCAAGTTTTTGTGGATCAGCCATACCTGATTGCATAGCTTGTTGTGCAAGTTGCAACTGTTGTTGTTGTTGCATCTCTTGCATCAACTCTTGCTCAGATTTTACTAATCCAACTATGTCAATACCCATAGAATAAGCCAATCTCTTAATTAATTCACTAGGTTTAACGTATGTTGCTAAAGATTCTGGCCCCATTGTCTGTCCAAGTGTTTGNACAAATCTAACTAATTGCTCTAAATCATTGCCTCTACCAACAGCAGACAAACCAACTGTTATTACTGGCTGCACTAAATCAGATGGTAGTTTAGGTACTTTGCCTTCTCTCGTAAGTATGTCTAGCTTACGAGCAACGTATGGTATTTGAAATTCTGTACTTAAAATAGAATAAATTGAACCTAACGAGTTTTCTATCTGCAATGCTTGAAGTCTAACTTCTTCTGCTGTAACTCTTTCTGCATCTCTCATGTCAGCAAGCATAAAAGCTTGNGATAATCGCATTTCTATTTGTTGTTTTGCTTGCATTGCAACTGACATGTCCTGACTTTTCTGTACTTGCAATGCTAATACGTCATTTGGATCGCCAGTTACAAAACTACCGTTAGCAGCTCTAGCTAAATCCGCTGCTTTTGTAACTCCTGATGGTTTTGTAAGAAATAAAACTTTAGATGACGCTAATGCGCCCTCTGCTATTGCCTGACATAACGCTTCAACTGTTTGTAAATCCGCTAAAGCTGCACTTTCTACATAAGACACACCGTATGCCTGTCCATCCACTCTAGTCATACGCAATGGCAGCCAGGGCGATCTATCTTTAGGTGCTTTGCCTTCTGTGCCAGGTACAATTTTGTTTTTAACTTCTTGATGCCAATAAACTTGACCGTCACGCCACTCAATATGTGTATATAAACGGCATTTTCTTTCACTATCAGGTTGATTTACATATTCTTCTGGTTCTGCGCCTGTTAATTCTTCATCTTCTTCCATTAACATGTCTTTTATTACTGGCGGCAACACTTCATACGCAAGTTCTTCGCAAATAACAGATTCCATAGGATTTCCCATAGGATCTCTTGTTATTACAAATCTATTTAAGTGAAATACACGCAAACCCTCGCTTGCAACGTACAACATTGCATTTCCGCTAACAATTAAATGCAATAACGCTTCGTGAAATACAACGCGATCATTACTAGCTTCTATTTCCCGCAAAACCATGCGTTCTATCCTACTTAATGCTTCTTCTGTAGCTGATTTTTCGTCAGCACCTACTCCTTGCTTTGCTAACTCTCCTTCATCTAATGAAAACCTAAACATTTGTTGTGTAGGCGGCAATAATGCTAACAACATACGACTTGCAAGGTTTAAAACACCTCTTGGGCCAATGCCGTTCCAGGGTACAGGGTAATTTTCTTTAGAATTATAAGTAGGCTCTGCTGATTCAGGAATAAGATAAGGCATTGTCAACCTGGCGCAAGTTCTAGCTCGATCCAAGTGGTAATTTCTATCTTGTTCATGCGTTCTATAGAATTTTTCAGCCATAGCAGCAGAGTTTGAGTAAACCATAGTTATACAGCGATGTTTGCACCAGTTCCAGCGTCTGATTGACTACCAGAACCTATTTTTAACGATGTTTTTGTTGTTTTTGCGCCCCTTCTTGTTTTATTTCGTGTATCTACTTGCGCTGTTTGCGCTCTTCTTGGATCAGCNGCCAATATTTTAAGAGAACTTGTAACAGCTTGCCCTCTAGCTTTAATGCCAGCTAATTTTTGTTCTTGTTCAGCTCTTAAACTTGCAGCTTGTGATTTTTGGCCTTCAACAATTTTATTTTGTTCTATTTGCATTGCTTGAAGATTAGCTCGCTGTTGTGCAGCAGTAGCTTCTCTTTGTCTCTGCAATCTTTCCATTTCAGCTCTTTTTTGAGCTGCTAAACGATCTGCTTCGGCTTGTTTTCTTGCCGCTTCTGCTGCGGCTCTATCTTTTTTACGTTGAGCTGCTACTGCACCACCGCCTGCAACTGCTGCAACTATTGGAACTACTGCTGGAGCGCACATAATTAAACTCCTATGTTAAGGCCAGCACCTTCACTTGCTGCCATTAATGATTTGTTAATTTTTAAAGTTTTAACTGGTTGTTTTTTCTTTGGCCTTGCCGCTGTTGTCTGTGCCGTTTCTGGTGCTTCCGCTTGTTGTGTAGTTGTTGCATAAGTAGAAGCTTGTTGCGCTGCGGCGGCTGCGGCGGCTGCGGCTTGCTCGTTACCTAACTGCTCCTGGAGCTGCGCTGTCTGTGCATTAGCTGCATCAATCTGACTTTGCAGTTGCGTTTGGAAAGCTTCTTGTTGCGTTTGCATTTGNTGCTGGAAAGCATCTAANGATGCCTGGTTTGCAGCAATTTCTTCTTCACTTGGCCCTTGATAAACAATATTTGGGGCTTTTGGGCTGCCAAAGCACATAATTAACTCCTAAGTGTTGTAAGTAAGGTTTAGACCAGAGCCTGATCCTTGTTTTGTGGCTACTTTTCTGCGGATTCGCAAGCCACTTTTGCCTTTTCCCTTAATACCTCTAGCATCTGCACCTATAGTTGGTGNTTCTGCNCTTTTTTCNGGAGGTGGTGGGCCAGCTAAAGCCAATAATTGCTGCACCTGGCGGTCAACATTGTTAGCTGTTATCTGTTTTTGTGTGTTCAACGCTTGCAAAACATCTTGTTTTTCTCTTAATGAAGCTGTTAGTTGATTTTGTATCAACATAGTTTCATTATCTAACTGTGCTTGAATTGCTTCTTTTTGCAACTCAAACTGTTTGTCATAAGCGTTGTAATCTGGCTTAGTAATAGTTGCTGGACTACCGCCACCAAAACACATTAGATAACCTCCAAATTTAAAGGATTTTGCTCCTGGGCCTCTTGTTGAGCAACCAAATACCTAACAACAGATGCTTGGCCTGCTCTATACCACACCTCTTTATCGCTAAAGTCAAGACTTGGCGATTTATCAGGAAACTTTTCAGCCAAAATAGCTATAAGTCTCTTGTCAATATTAGGTAAATAAGACATTACAAGGGTGTAATACTCTTAAGATTACCCCTTTTACATGAATTATGTAACCTTTTGGCATAATATAAATAATATATTGCATATATGTACTCCTATGGCTGATTTAGCGCAAACTTATGCAGAAATGCACGAAATAGTTGCAGAACAAGTACTAGAAGACCTAAAAAGCGGTGATCGCAAAGCGAGACAAGAAGCAATGCAGCTTTTAAAACAAAATAATGTAACTGCTACAGCATCTGAAGGCAGTACATTGAAAAAATTAAAAGATAAATTAGATTTTTCTAATCTTGCAGACAAAGTTATACCTCTTACTCTCCCACCGTCAGCCTCTTAACACCACCATAAGACTTACCAGCGACTTGTTTTCTAGTCCAACCCATACATATAGCGTCTATAGAACCTACAGTTTCATCCATCCAAGCATCTAGTTCAGCTTCTGCAAGTTGATCTGTTCTTGCTCGTTGCGCTTTTATCTGATCTTGGGCGGCAGCTTCGACAAAAAATCCACATGCAATAGCAAGGGCATCTAATCTGTCATCAAAACTTAAGCAACCTTTTTCAGATGTAAGCCGACTAGCCTGAAAAAACAAACTCCTGGAATAACCATGTTCAGGATCATCGTCATGCAATCGGTAGTCATTGCGTATAACTTTACTTGTAACTATCAATCTATGCTGTTGTATTAACGGCCCTAACACATCACATAATCTATTTTCTTTTCTTATGTTATGCCTGACTTCTTCTATAGTTACAGGATGTGTCCTAAGTAAGTGCGGTTTCAACAAAGCACTAAACATACCGTCACCCATGTTTGATTCAGCAATCACATAATTTACATCCCACTTCTTTGCTACATCAGCCAGATATTTCAATACTTCATCTGCATAACCAAGCGTAGATCCACCTGACTCAAGCAAAAACATATTACCGTTTAGTTCAGCGACAACAGCCCAGGCTAATTCATCCTGGCCACGGCCTGCTGGATCAATAGCTAAGACACAACGCCAATCTTCTTCTTTCGATACCCAACCATTTTGAAATATAGGTTTGTGGTAAAACCTGTCAGCACCCATGCCAACGCAAACTAAATCCTGAAGTCGTTGGTCAGGTTGATTAGACCAAACCACAGTTTCTGGCAATGCAGTACCATCTATATCCATGACCATAAGATCGCCAAGCCGTATTGGAAATCTATCTAAGTTAGCTAGTCTAGTATTGAGCATGAATTGCAACTCAAAAGAAGCCTTAGTCATAGAGGCTTTTCTCTGGAGAATATCTTCATGACCAAATCTCTCTGGATCTGTAGGCTCATGCACGAGGCTGGGGTTAGAAATGACCTCCTCTTGGATCGTAGGATCGAGGTTGCCCTCGTAGCAATCCAACTCCTTCGGATAAAGCGCAGGCCAATAACGAGCAGAATAATTCCTTTCTCTTACAAGACGAAGATAAATTGATGTTTCTGTATGAGGCGTACCTAGATATAAAATCTTACGAGGTAATAGTTGGCCTTCTTCTGGTTTTATTATTGATTGAATTTCTTCTACAGCATGTGCAACTCTTTCCTGTTTAAGTTGCGTAATAACATTTGCCAAAGTTTCTACGTCATCAAGTATTGCACAGGTACAACGCTGACCAGTTGTTTGGCCCATAATGCCCATTGATCTTACAGAAGGACTTTGTTCTTTAGATCCTGGAGCAACATCAAACGCTACATTACTAAACCTGTCAGTATTACCAGGCATAAGACAATTAAGAATATCTATTTCACCAATACATCTCAACATAAAAGCGGAAAAGTCAGTAGCTTTTACAGCAGTAGCTGAGACAACAAGAATTTTTTCATTTGGGTCAACTCTTAAACGCCATAGTGCATAGAAAGACGCAAGAATTGATTTACCTAGCCCACGAAATGCAACAGTAAGACTTTTATCAGGCCCATTTTGCATCCACTCGCATACTCTTAATTGTTGACGAGTAGGAGTATCAGCTAGTCCTAACTCCCTTAATAAATAACAAGTGAAGTTAGGAAAACTGTCTCTTAAAACTTTAGGAAGCGGTTCCCATAGTTCTTTCATTATTCACTCTTTTCTTCTTCTTTTTTCTTCTCTTCTACAACAGGTGCATCCTGGACGTAGTAATCAGCAGGCTTAACAGCTTTAAGGGTAGTATCTTTTACTACACATGATCCGACTAGACCTAATTCTAATCTCTGGTTGTTTGTTAAATAAGGCATGACTTTTAATAAGTAAGACAACAAAACCCCTATGACTACAGGATGTCAAAGGGGTCTTGCGAACCCCCGCTGACCACGACCAAGCAGCAAGCTACAAGGGTTATGTTAAGATTAACGCTTTTTGGCGGTTTTGGCAGACCTTCTAAAGTTTGCAGCAGTAGGCGCACCCTTAGATCCAGGCTTTCTCATTTTTTCACCAGATCCAGCTTTAATTCTTTTTCTTTTAGCATGAATGTTTGCATAAAGTCCACGTTTAGCCATTACTTCATACCTCTTTTGCGTAATACAGTAAAGTCAGCAGCATTAATCTCATTTTTAGGATTAGCCAGCTTTGCAATCTTCTTTTGTTTAGGAGACAAATCCTGGTATTTTGCCTTTCCCATTACTTTTTACCTCCTTTTACTTTCTTTAGAGGTTTAACTTTTTTAGGTTTACCGTAGGCCATAAAGATGTTGTAGGTATCTATCTACTAAAGTAACGCCCAGGACGTTGTTTTGCATCTTCTTCTCTACGTTTTTTCAAATATTCTTTAAATTGCTCTCTATTTGCTCTTAATCCATCAGTTAATCCATGCCTTTCTCTAATCCTTCTCATACTTCTTTTGTAACTATATCTTTCCCTGGGAGTTAAGTCTCTCTCTTCTTTTCCAAAGTTTCTCTTGAAGTCTTCCAACTCCTTATCCATTGCGTCAAATCCATCCATATTTGTTGATTTTTAGAATAGTACTTGCCATATTAGCAGAACATGCCTACGATAGAGACGTTAAGGAGATTCCTTAGGCAAGAATCTATAGAGAACTTACAGAAGATAACCATTATTTTACATACAATCTCTAACTTAATACTTTACAGCTTACCTCGATAAGCCTCTTTCGTAATAAACCCATTTTGGGTCTCGCGATTAAGGGGTGAAATCGAATGTCATTTGGCTACTTTTCCCCATAGCCCCCTGTCATTTTCCTATAAAAAAGAACATTTTTATATAAATTAAGGATGTTTAGCAGGGCATACCAGGGGAGGGAGGGCCAAAGGATGGCCAGCCAATAAAAACAGGATC
>FUFK010038307.1_pt1 | contig 11534 bp, 14 predicted proteins | sample 1021851 | NCBI WGS metagenome assembly FUFK01 (sample SAMEA51879418, study PRJEB19060) | metagenome
TGCTAACAATCATACATTTCAACATTTTTTTGTAGATACAGCAGATACTGATGATTATTATGAAGTTTACGTAAATCATAATGATAGTACGGCAAGAACTACACAAGCAAGCACATACTTTGGAGCATTTAAAATAATAACTTAAGATAAAATATGGCACAATTATATACAAAAATTAAATTATATTTAGAAGATAATTCTAAAACATGGGATGATACAAAAGTATCCTTACAAAACGATGGATCAGGAGATTATATTAAGTCTTGGACTTATGATATTGATAAACCAAATGATTCTAAAATAGCAGAATATGAAACAGCTGGTAATACAGAAGAATCTAATAATGTTGTAAGAGAAACTAGACGCATAGCATATGGAAGTATAGGTGATCAGCTAGATGAAATATATAAAGATATAGATGCGTGGAAGGCAAGAATAAAAAAAATTAAAGACGATAATCCAAAGGAGTAATAAATGTCAGTATTGTTCTGTAACAATAACTCCATGTCAGCAATCACAAGTTTACCCAGTGGTGTAGGTGGTGGATCAATGTCACTTATATCTACACAGACTGCTAGTGGTTCATCCACGATAAGTTTTACTTCAGGAATAGACTCTACTTATAAAGAGTACATTTTTAAATTTATAGATATTCATCCATCTACACAATCAAGTTTTACTTTTAATATGAGTGTTGATTCAGGTTCAAATTATAACGTGACTAAAACTACTACTTATTATCATGCTTCAAATAATGAAGCTGGTGGCTCTAATGAAGTTGCTTATCAAAGTGGTAGCGATTTAGCACAGGGAACAGGTTTTCAAAGATTACAAAATTTTGCAGCTAGTAATAATGATGATTCTTGTGTTGGAACTTTACATTTATTTGATCCGTCAAATACAACATTTGTAAAACATTTTATGAGCACATTTAATAGTGTTAGCTATACAAGCACACCTTATTCAATAGAAGCATTTGTTGCTGGTTATGGGAATACAACAAGTGCGGTTGATGCAGTTCAATTTAAATTTGAAAGTGGAACTTTTGATGGAACAATAAAATTATATGGCATTAGTTAAATATAATAATAATAGTTTAAGCAGTGTAACAAGTGCTGCTAGTTTCCCTGCGGGTGCTATGACACACATTAAGACTATAACAGCTAGTGATGATGCAACAATATCTTTTGTTGATGGTAGTTCAAGTGTAGTATTTGATAATACCTATCCTATTTATCAATTTAAGTTTTTTAATATGCATTCTAATGATACTAATAAAGAAGATGATTTTAAATTTCAAGGATCAGTAAATACAGGGAGTAGTTATGGCGTAAGTATAACATCAACTTATTTTTGGTCTTATCATAATGAAGATGATTCAGCCCAAATTCTTGCATATTATACTCCACATGATTTGCAACAAAGCACAAGTTTTCAAATGTTAGCACCACAAGTTGGAACAAATGCAGCTGATAAAAGTGTATCTGGTGAACTTACAATTTTTCAACCTTCAATGTGGAAATTTGTATTTATTTAACCCTAGTAAAACAACTTTTGTAAAACATTTTATTGCACGAACAAGTTCACTTATGTCAGATGATATAGAAATAGCCTCTTACATTTCAGGGTATTTTAATACAACGTCTGCCATAGACGCAATTCAATTTAAATATAATGATGCAAATATGGGAAGTGGAGATATAAAATTATACGGGATAAAAGATAGTTAATGAGCATAGTTAAATTAAATAATAGATCAGTAAAAAATGTAACTAGTTTTGGAAGCCTTACTAGTGGTTCTATGACATTTATTTCAAAGACAACAATCTCATCTCCTACTTCAAGTGTTCAATTTACATCAGGAATAGATAATACATATAAGGAATATATTTTTTATTTTGTTAATCTTCACCCAAATTCTAATTCAGAACCAGATATAAGAATGAATTTTAGTATAGATGGTGGGAGTAATTATAACGTTACAAAAACCACTACAGCTTTTTATGCAAGACATGCAGAAAATGGTGACTTTGCAAGTATGGCCTATGAATCAGATTCAGATTTATCACAATCAACTGCTAATCAAGCAGTAGGGTTAAATATGGAAAGTGATAATGATGGTTCTTTAGCTGGATATTTACATTTATTTAATCCATCATCAACCACATTTGCAAAACATTTTATTATGGAAACAGCTTATATGCATGACTATCCTGCTGCATGGACACAAAAATATGGTGGTTATATAAATACAACTAGTGCAGTAAACGCTGTAAGTTTTATTGGAGAATATGGAGAGGGAACATCAGGAAATATAGATGCGGGAACAATAATTTTGTACGGAATTAATTAAGGAGATTACATGGTAAGATATCATAACATAAATGGAATAAGAGTACAGTTTACAGCAGAAGAAGAAGCTGCTAGAGACGCTGAACAAAAAGCCTATGCTGATGCAGCTCCTGCTAGAGCTTTAGCTAGACTTAGAGAAAAAAGAAATAGACTTCTTACAGAAACAGATTATTTAGCTTTGTCAGATAATACTCTATCTGATGATATGAGAACATATCGTCAAGAACTTAGAGATTTACCTGAAGGTAAAGATACTGTTGAAAAATGTGAGAATGCTACATGGCCAACTAAACCATAATTACAATGGCTCGTGTTAATTTTAAAAATTTTACACCACGACCAAAACCAAAGAAAAGACCTAGACGACACAAAAAAAATTTAAATAAAGACGAAAAAAGAATGACAAAAAAATATAGAAGACAGGGGAGATAATGGCAACGACACTTCAACCAGGTTCATTGACACCAAGTCAAACACAACAAACTGGCAGTAAAAAAGCTGTTAGTCTAATAGATAGTCTATTAACAAAACCTACATTACCTCAAGGCACAGCAATAAGCCCACAGGTTCAAAATGTACAATCAAATGAATTACTAGCAACTCCAGGTGTAACTGGAACTGTTGCTGCACAAACTACAGCTGCACAGGCAGGCACTGCAACTGGGACAACTGGTGCTACTCCTACAGCTGTTGCTCAAGTAACGCCAGCTACAGCAGGTCAAGTAACTCCTGCAACGATTGGTACAGCGGCACAAGCAACTGCAGCACAAGGAACTGTTACTAGTCCTATGCAAGCTGCAACCCAGTCTTTAGCTAACTTAGATAAAAGAGCAACTGTACAAGGTCAATTAGAAGGTATATCCCAAGATATTGAAACGTCATTGCAACAAGGTTCACCTTTACCTGCATTTGCAAGAGGTGCTGCTGAAGCTGCTAAAGCTACTATGCAAGCAAGAGGATTAGGTTCCTCAACGATGTTAGCAGAGGCATTAGCTGAAGGTATATTAAGATCATCAATACCAATAGCACAAGCAGATGCAAATACATATAAACAAGTTATATTTCAAAACTTAGCTAATAACCAGCAAGCTGCTGTTGTTAATGCACAGTCATATCTACAAATGGATATGGCTAATTTATCTAATAACCAACAAACTAATTTACAAAATTTACAGGCAAGACAGCAAGTATTACTAACTGATAATGCTGCTAGAAATGCTGCATTACAATTTAATGCTACTAGTCAAAATCAAGTTAATCAATTNTATAGTAGTTTAAATAATAATATACAACAACAAAATGCAAAAAGATTAGATGCAATGAATCAGTTTAATGCTGCTGAATTAAATAAAGTATCAGCATTAAATGCTAAAAATACTACAGCTATAGCAGATGCTAACGCACAAAGAGAAGCTGCTATATCACAATTTAATGCAACACTTGATGCACAAAGACAAAAATTTAATGTAGAAAATCAAAGAGTTATTGACCAATCAAATGTAACTTGGAGAAGACAAATTAATACTGCAAANACTGCTGCAGTAAATGCTGCTAATCAAACTAATGCAGAGAACTTANTAAATTTAAGTAACTATGCATTATCAGCATTATGGCAACAATGGAGAGATGAAGCATCTTGGGTAAACACTTCTTCTCAAAATGAAGCTAATAGAAATCATAATTTAGCAGTGGCTGCTTTAGAAAGAACAACTAGTTTAGATTTACAAAATAATGCACAAAAGACTGCACTATATGGAATGCTTGGTCAGTTTGGTATGTCTGTATTTTCTAAATATAGTGATATTAGATTAAAAAGTGACATCAAATTAATTGGTGTATCAGATATGGGAATTAATATGTATTCATTTAAATACAATGGTAGTGAAGATATCTATCAAGGTGTTATGGCACAAGAAGTTCCTTGGGCAACTACAAAAGATAAAGATGGATTCTACATGGTTGATTATTCTAAAGTAGATGTTGAATTTAAAAAACTTAATTAGGAGATTTAATGAAGAACGATAGAAAAGGTGTATTTAATATATTTCGTAATGCAGCTAAAGCAACAGGTGATTTTTTTGGATCTTTTGGTAAGGGTGATAGAGACTTAGATGCTATGGATCCTAATCCAGGAGGAACTTATGAAGATGGTAAATTTAANAAANCACCAAGGTATNTTTTAGATAAANTAGGCAAAGCGGTAAAGGGTTCAGTAAAAGATTNNTCAGGNTATGNTAATAGAAAAGCAGCTTATGATNNNTACATGAATAATTTAAAAATGATGAAAACTGGATATCAAAGATTATCTGGTAGCATAGGCATAAGAACACCAGGACCTAGAGATGCAACTAAGATAGGTCAAGTAGGTAGAACAAGTAATTACGAAGACTATTTAAGAGCATGGAATTCAAGAATGCGTAAGTTTGCAGTTCAAAGATATTACGCATCATTAGGTAAAAAATAATGTCAAAATTAATAAATGATAATATAACAGAAGCAGAATATAATCCATTTGATGCACCTATTGCAGGTCAATCATTAACTGATGAACCAGGTAATTATCCTTGGGAACATCCACCAAAAACAACAGACCCTATTGAAGCAATAGAAAAATTTTGGGATAGATTAACTGATCCTGAAGTTGCACAAGAAATGATTACTATGATGGAAGCTGGTGTTCCCATAGAAGCACTAGCTAGAATATTAACATTTACTGGATTTGCAGAAGGTGAGTTTACTCCTGATGTAGGATTTTTAACAGTAGAACCTTTAATGAAAATGTTAGCTGCTATAGGTATGCGAGCAGGTGTTAAAAGTTTAGTTGTATCACTAGAAGATTTTACTAATAAAAAAACTATCAGAGATATGCTAACATTAAAAGAAGTTAATGAACGTATTGAAGAAGTAGCAGAAGATATAAAACAAGAGCCACCAAAAGGTTTAATGGCTCCAAAAAATAGAGAGGAAGTATAATGGTTAGTCCACTAGTCCCATTTTTATTAGGTGCAGGTAGTCAATATTTAGCTGATGAAGATGCATCAGATAAATTAAAAGGTGATATAATTGATGGTGTATCAAGACAAATATATGAAGTAGAAATACCAGAAGCACAAAAACAAATTAATAATATTAAAAGTATAAAAATTGCAATGAGGGAAAAATATGGTCAAGGTGTTGCAGAAGCATTTGACAATATAGGTTTATATGAATCTGGTGATCAAAGACTGGTTGACGAAGAAATAAGAAAATATTTTGTTAATTTAAAAGATACAAAAAATATATCTCAAGATGCATTTGAAAAATCAATAAATGATTTATTTGAAAAAACTAAACTAGCAGGTAAAGAGGGACAAGAGGCTTCTGCATTATTTAAAGGTAGATTTGGTGGCCAATCAATGCTAGCATTAAAAACACAGAGACTACAAGATAGAAAAGAAAAAGTTAGAGAACTATTTGATGATAGATCTAATATGAGAGATTTATTAGTTGCACCAGATGCACCTAAAGAAGGTGTTAGAGGATTTTTATTTGGTGATAGAGTTACTCCTCAAGATGTCCCTGGTGCTACTGGTAGACTTACAGAAGCTACACAAGTTGATGTACCAGAGCCAGCAGAGGCTGCACCAAGAGTTTCTTTTAGTGAATTAGGATTAGGCCAAGAAGGTGCTGATGGTCAAATATATGATTTTGAAAATACAAGACACAGAGAGTTAGCTAATAAGGCTAGTGCAAATTTTGAACGAATGTTTAAAGACCCAAGTCTAGGAACATATAAATTTAATTTTGATAAAGATGATCCAAGATATGATACAGCACAAAGAATTATTAAAGGTTTTAATGAAGCACAAGATGCAGGATATGAGCTAGGTATAATTGATTATGCAAGAGAGCAGTATATTGATATTGTATTAAGATCTCAAGGTGTAGTAGATTATTTATCTAATTATCAAAGTATGAAACCTTCTGATACAGCAACAACATTACAACAAGGTACAACTGAAGGAACACAGACAGGTAAAAAAGTAACAGAAACTCAAACAGTTGTTGGTAGTGAAGAGGTAGGTGCTATTAGTGCAAAAGATCCTAAATTTGGGACAAAAGAGGCAGATGCAAAAGATACTAAAAAAATAATAGAAAAAACAGAAAAAGTAAGTGTACCTAAATCAACTGTAAAAGTTAATATAGGAACTGGTGATGCTGCACCCGATCCATCTGAGTTAAATCAAGATGCACCAGGTATACAACTTGCTAATGATGGTATGTTATACTCAAAAGGTAAAGCAGTAAAAATGTTTGCACCTTTAGAAAGAGAAATAGAAGAAGCATCAGCAGTAGCTTTCCAGCTAAAAGCAAGTGATTTGCCTGATGATGTTAAGGAAGAAAAACTAGCAGAACTTAGACAAGATTTTTTACAAACTATTGCTGGTTTTGGTATAACACAATATACACCACAATTTTAGATAATGGCTTCAAAATATGATAAATATTTAGAGGGTGTAAATCCTCAACCTAATGAATTTAAAGAGGATACTATACCTGACAATAAACAATTTTTATTAGATGTAGAATTACCTGACCAAACACCATCTAAAAATAAATATGAGAAATATTTAAAAGGTGGTGATATAATGGATACTAAAGTATTTCCTAGAGATCGTGATACAGAGTTTGGTATAGGTGAGGCTTTTTTATTAGGACTTGGTGATTCTGTTAGAGGTATATCACAATTTGTTGGAAGAGAAAAAGGTTTTTTTATGGAAGATACTTTAGAAGAACAACAAAGAAGATTAAATAAAGCTATGCAAGCACCAGGTGGTGGATTAGTTGCAGCTGCATATTTTGGTGGTGCAATATTAGATCCTGTAACTTGGTTAATACCAGTATTAAAAGGCAAAAAACTTTGGCAGATGGCTAAGTTTGGTGCAGTAGCTGGAGGTCTTGGTGGTGCTTTAGGTTATGTAGATGAACAAAGTTTATTTGATACTAGAAGTAAACAAGCATTAGGTGGTGCATTAGGTGGTGCAATAATTACACCTGCAATAGGAAAAGGATTACAATTATTAAAAGTTAAAAAACTTAAAAAAAGTTTTGGGCTTAGTGAAGACGAATCACCAGACATATCTAAACTTAACGAAAAAGATTTTATTCAAGTTAAATTACCAGGTAGTGAAGATGTTACAGTTGTTAGAGAAGGACAAAAAAGAGCAGTACAAAAAATAAAAGGTAGAGGTGATTTAATTGTTAATGTTAGAAAAAAAATTAAATTTAAAAACATAGAAACTAAAAATGATATACCTACAAAAGTAAATCCTAATCAACAAAACGATAAATCATTTATATTACGAGGACCAAGAGAATTTTTTAAAACATTATTAGGTCCATATAAAGCAGCACAAAAAATCTACGAAAAAAATCTTGGTAAACCTGCATTTGATTATTTCTCAAAAGGTCCTCTTGGACCAGAGTTAGGTTCAGGATTAGTTGGTGGTGCTTACGGATTTTCTTTACCAGAAGAAGATAGTAATACTATAACAAGATTAAATAGAGCCGTATTAGGTTTTATGGCTGGTGCTGCTGGTATGAGAGGTTTTAAAACTGTAAAAATACCTGGAACAGCTGTGGGCAAACAAGATGATATATCTTTAGCTACATATCTTGGTAGACTTTTTGTTGATGAATTTAAATTACCTAAAGAAATTGCTAAGTTAAAAGCTCTTGATTTAGGTGGACTTCGTGGTAAAATAGAATTAGAGGCAATAAGAATAGCACAAAGAGCACAGCAATTAACACCAGATGAAAAAAAAGTATTATATAATATGCTTGAAGGTGATATTAAATATGATATAGGTGTTAAGGAGTTAGATAATTTATCAAAAAAAGCTAGACAAAATATTAATGATGTAACACAAATGTATGTTGATGCAGGTTTAATTACAGAAGAAACTGCATTAAGAAATATAAAAAGATATTTAAGAAGAACATATTCAGGTGATCCACCTGCAAAACTAGGATCTGATTTAAAAGCTAGGGGTGTAATAGAAGAGATTAGTCCTAAAGAGTGGGTAGAAAAATATAGTAAAACAAAAGCATTTACTATAGATGATGCAGGAAAAACAATTCCTTTAGAGGGTCATAATGGCTGGGAATTATTTGGTAGAGTTAGTGGTAAACTCCCAAAAGATATAGATGACAATAGAGCAACACCTGAGTTAATAGAAAAATTAGCTAAAGATAAAAAATTTGCAGATGAAAAAATTGTAAATGCTAGATGGGAATATAGTAAACAAGAACGTTTAGGCATGGGTGAAATAGAAGATGGTGCTTTTGCTATATTAGAAACTGGTAGACTAATGTCTAAAACTTTACCACAGTATAAATTTTATGCAGATATTGCACAATTACCATTTGTAAAAACAAATCCATCTAATGAAGAAATAGATAGACTAGGATTAGTTCAAATACCNANNACTACAAGAGAAGGCACATTACAACCTATTTATGGTAAACTTTCTGGTAAATTTGTACCACCTGAAGTAAAACAAAATATAGTTAGTATATATAATGCAAGTAATCCAAAGCAAGGGTTTTTTGAAAATTATAGAAAAATAAATCAAATATGGAAATCTAGTAAAACTGCATGGAATCCAACAGTTCATGTAAATAACATTGTAAGTAATTTTGTATTAACAGATTTAGTAGATGGTAATATATTATTATTACCAAAAGCGGCTACGGCATTTAGTGATGCAGCAAAAGGTAAAAGATCTAAAGTATTAGAATTAGCACAAACACATGGTGTATTTGACGCAGATTATGTTACAAAAGAATTAGATTTTTTAGATCCAAAAAAAATAAGTTCTAAAATATACAAAGTAGATCCAGAAAAAAATGCATTTGAAAATGCAACAGGTATAGCTAAAAATATGTATACCGATCTTATCTTAAAAGAAAAAGTAGGATTACAAAAACTTAGTGATTGGTATAGATCTGAAGATGCAATATTTAGATTAGCTTTATTTATGGATAGATTAAATAAAGGTTATTCACCAGCGGATGCAGCAATAGATGCTAGAAAATCTTTTATTGATTATAATATTAGTGCACCAGGAATAAATGCATTAAGAAATTTACCAACACCTTTCTTGGCATATACTTATAGAGTTATACCCATACTTGCAGAAACTGCAGTAGTAAGACCTTGGAAGTTTGCTAAATATGCAGTTCTTGGTTATATGTTAAATAATTTAGGTGCATTACTTGGTGAGGGTGATGAAGAGGCAGAAAGAGCAGCAGCTTCGCAAAATAGACAAGGTAGAGTTTTTGGATTACCCATACTACCACATAGAAGTATAAAATTACCAACACAAGATAAATCTAGATATATTGATATAACAAGATATGTTCCAGGCGGTGATGTATTAGATTTAGGTCAAGGTACTATACCTGGATTACCAGCACCATTGCAGCCTAGTTTTGGTTTAGCTGGAGATTTATTATTTCCATTAATTGGGTATGATATATTTAAAGGTGATAAATTAAGAGGTCAAGGTGTATCAATGTATGATGACATGCTTATAAGGGGTAAGGCAGTTGTTGAAAAAAATATACCTAATTTTCCTTTTGTACCAGGTGCATACTCAACTAGAAAAATAGAAGAAGCTAGAGTTGGTGATTCTCCACTAAAAGCAACTGATAGTGAATTATTAGCATTTGCAAATTCTATTGGTATTAAAATTAGAGAGGTAGATTTAACTAAAGAAAGAAGAATTAAAACATTTGAGTTTTCAAAAAGAGTTAGAGGTATACAACAACAATTAACTACTCAAGCAAATAAATATAAAAATGGCTCTATATCCATAGAAGAATATAGAAAAAAAGAAAAAGAATTAACTGATAAATATAATAAAATACAAGCTAGATATGTTAAAGCACTTAATTTACCAGTTAAAGATAAGGTATTACCTAAAATAGGCATACCATTTACTTCTAGTTTTGCAGAAGGAGAAGCATTAGAAACAATAGGTAGTGCTATAAAAGAACAAACAGAAAGGTTACTACCAACATTTACCCCTAAAAGTAAAAAAAATAAATATGATAAATATTTACAATAATGGCTAAACAACCCAAAACAACTAGCGAACATCTTATATCTATTTATGGATATATTACAGGGCTACGAAGGGAAGTCAGTCAGATAAAAAATAACCACCTTAAACATCTGCATCAAGACGTAGATAAGCTACATAATAAGATAGATAAGTTATTATATGCAATATTAGGTGGTCTGGGAGCAACAATAATAACACTAATAGGACTATTTGGCTAATGGACAAAAGAGAAAAAACGGATATAATAGTAATACATTGCACACAAACTCCACCAAATATGGATGTTGATGTGGAAAAAGTAACACAATGGCATAAAGAAAGAGGATTTGATACGATAGGATATCACTACTTAATTAAACGAGATGGCACATTACAAGTTGGAAGAGATGAAGATGTTGTAGGTGCACATGCAGTAGCAGTAAATGGCACATCAATAGGTGTAGCATTAGCTGGTGGTGGCACTCCTAGTATGGGTTGGGAAAATAATTTTGCACCTGTACAGTTTCAAACTCTTAAAAGTATATTGATGAAACTAAAAGATAAATATNACATACAAAAAATAGTAGGACACTATCAAGTTGATGATGGTAAAGAATGTCCTTCATTTGATGTACCAGGATGGTTAGANAAAAATGGCTTGGTTTAGTTTAGCAAAAATAGCGTTACAGGCTGGGAGTAAAATTTATTCNAACCGACAGAAGACNAAGATGGCTATGTCAGATGCACAACTTATGCATGCAGAAAAAATGGCNCGTGGTGAGGAGGCTTANCAGGGTAAACTTTTAGAGGCAAGACAATCGGACTGGAAAGACGAGTTTGTTTTACTTATTCTTTCGGCTCCTATAGTTGTGCTTGCTTGGGCAGTTATAAGTGATGATCCTGAAGCAATGGATAAAGTAAAATTATTTTTTGAATACTTTTCGACACTTCCCAGCTGGTTCACTAATTTATGGATCCTTGTCGTGGCGAGCATTTTTGGTATAAAAGGTACACAGATATTCCGTAACGGAAAAAAATAAATGTCTGATAACAGTTTTGAACTGATAAACGAATACAAAGAACAGATTCGTATAC
>FUFK010040107.1_pt1 | contig 11532 bp, 12 predicted proteins | sample 1021851 | NCBI WGS metagenome assembly FUFK01 (sample SAMEA51879418, study PRJEB19060) | metagenome
ACCAAAAAGACAAGACCCCGAAGTTATTGATGAAGATAATAACTTAGAGGACTTAAGTGAAGGTCGTGCTGTTGTTGACACAACTCCATCCTCTGTAAACACAGATGAGGATGAAGAAGATGCACTTAGCTATTTTGCAAAATTAGCTGAAAATTAGAAAATAACCCGAAAAAAAATTCGGGCCATTTTTTACGCCAGAGGTCGCTCAAAACGACCTCTTTTTTTATGGCGAAATTAGTCTTGGATTTTCTGTCTTTTTAAGTTTTTTACTAATAAACTGTTTTGATGGTTTGTATTCCATCATCTCTGCAAAATCTTCTAAGAATAAATCCAAGTATCCTTTTTTTAAGATATTAATATTTCTTTTGTCATCATTTAAATTTGTTTCGTTATCTAAAAAAGTAAATGATTTTAATTTTGACTCTGTTCTTAAAACTCCATTATCTACAAAACTAATTGAGTGTCCAGCTGGAACTGTAAGACCCTCTGGTTGAATTAATCTTCCTCTTGAATCTCTTATAATTTCAGTTTCATAGTGATGAATATTTGATAATTCTTGTGTTGTGTATTTTGAATTAAGATAAGTTAAAAAATCTTGGTTTCCCATTGGCCATTCATCTCTCAGATGAATAATATTATTTGTTATTAGAACAACCCAATCAAGTCCAGAGTCGTTGTAAATTTTATATGCAACTTGATCTGGTCTTTCATCACCCTGTACAGAGTATTTTGTAAATGCTGTCGCTTCATTAAAAATATCATCACGCAAAACTGCTCTCTTAAATATATTTTTTACAGTTTGATAGTCGTATGCAGAATTTCGATCATTCGCTAGAGACGGATAATCGAGGTTTGGTAGTTGTTTAAAATAACTATTTGGTGATCCTTTATATGCCATATTAGTAACCTACGTTGTCTCCCTTAAGATCCATTTGATCTTGTTCATATATTGGTCTAAGTTCAGCAAAACTTAAGTCCATTGTAATTTCCACTGGTTGCGAATCATCATATGCAGACCAATAAGTATTTGGAGCGTAGTCAGTGCCTAATGTGGTTAATGCAAGACCGCCTGGACTAAATCTATTTACAGTCTTCAATATATCAAGTTCCTGAGGCCCATTTTTGTATTGTAATGTAAAAACGTCTGGACTTTTTAAATATGTTGAACTTCTAAATTTTGGTGCCATGCCTGATTTTAAAAATTTAATTATACTTCTTATCGCTATACCTTCTTTTTTACTTCTTGCCACCATTCTATATTTGAAAGAAAAATCTCTTAAAACAGGGCCTTGAAATAACATCTCTGCATTTGGATTTAAAACTACACCACCTTTTCTTGCCAAAACTGTATCTGCGTTTAATTCTGTTCCTAAAAGCATTCCTGCTGTTTTAGCAATGATTTGATTATATATCGCACCTGATCCTTGTTTAAAAGCGTTACCAAACTCATTATCACCTCTTTGTTCTTGAAATTGTCTAAATGCCTCATTCCTTTCCATCCTCTCTGCTTCAGTGGATGCTGGCATACCAGTAAGTTTATTGGCAATACCAAGAGCTGCCAATCCTTGTGCATTTAATTCATTTTTACCCCACTCAGCACCATTTGTATCAGTGGCTTTTGGCATCGGTAATATGATACTTCCTATCAAGTCACCTAAAACAGTACCACCTTTTATATCCACCATTTCCCCAGTTTCTTCATCTCTCTCTTGGGTGCCCTCTGGGAAACTTGCATTTAAAGTTTCTCTTCTATACTTATATCTCGTAATTTTGAGATGATCTTGATTGAGATTGATATCAAGTGGATAAGCAAAGATTTCACTTGATTCATCAGCATACGTTGTTTCTGCTCTTTCATATTTGGGTGATGCTGGAACGCTGAAATCATTATCTATGTATCCAGCATTGTCAAATGCTTTCTTTCTTTTGTTATAAGAATTAGTTATTTCTTCATCACTTGCTTTCTCTATCTCATCCTTATATGAATTTTTATCACCTTTGTACTTATTGACATTAAAAGCATACACCGCATCTTTACTATCAAGTGCAGCGTTAAAATCAGCTGAGTTTGGAACGATTGGTTTTACAACTCCTTGAGATGTTCTTTCATCTACACCAACAACTTGTTGTTTATCATTAAAACGATAAACAACATTGCTGCCTGCAACGGAGATTGATACGTTATATGGTTTGCTTTTTGTCTCTGACATTAGTTTTTGTTGTAAACTCGACTTCTTGGAACTGGTATTCCTCTCATATCAACGAATCTTTCAGTGGGTAATTGTGCCACATCTGACCATTCAGTGTTTGGAATGCGATATGGTGTTCCTCTTACGCCAGTATAAAGATATTTATGTAGAGTTCGACGAGGGACTGCAACTGCACCCTGAGCAGAGTTATTTAGTAAGCTTATTGCAAGTTCATCTCTTTGATTTAAAGGAACATAATGAAGATTGCATCCTAGAAACCCACCTGTTTGATATTCAATCACATAAGTAAGTGGATACATGTCATAATATGGTTGTTTTGTCTGTGCTGAGTATGTATAGAAATATAATTGGCCAGGAGCAAATCCAGCTGTATCTGCAGCATCATCATCAAAGTTTGTCGAACCAAGTTCTTCAAGTAATTGACTTCTAAAATAATCTTCACTCACTTGATCAGTTACTTTATTCAATATTCTTTGTAGAATGCTCATCGGATTCCTAATTCTTTTTCGGTCATTATTTTAAACTCTAATTTACGATCATCACAAAATTCTCTTGCTGCCTTCCATTTTGCTTGATTCTTAACATATGTCATTGATTCATTTATTAGTGTTTTTCTTGATTTACCCTTTGTTACTTTTGGCTCCAATGTTTCTCTCATTGGTTTGACTTCAATTACCGATCTGCGAATGTTGTTGTTTTTATCTTTGTATTTAATAAAGAAATCAGGAAAATATCTACGAACACGATTTGTTGTTGGATCTCGATAGGGAATCCAAAATTCTTCAGATGCCCATTCAAGCACATTCTCATTCAAATCGCAGTAATTCATGAATTTTCTTTCCCATAAAGATCTATAAATAATATTTTGAGAGTCACCCTTATACTTTTTAGGGTTGGAAGGTCGATATATCCCTTTATAGCTCATATATAGTAATAACAAGTTAAAATTATTTATTGTGGCTAATAATTTTCCAAAAAGATCAGAAATATTTAAGGGAGACATGGGCTCTATCCGTGACACTGTTGCACGGCCGTCCTTAGACACTCTTTACCAAGTTCATTTTTCATTTGGAAATTATGATAAATGGTTGGAAGAAAGTAATGTAAAATCTGATCAAAAAAGAACTCAAGGAAGGGGATTTCAAAGAAAGATGTCCTTGATGTGTACACAAGCTGAACTTCCAGGCACAAGTTTTGTAGAAACCACTGTGATTGGACATCATCAAGGTATTCAAGAATCATTTCCAAATCTTAGAAATTTCCCTCCTCTCAACCTTGTTTTTTATGTTGATGCAGATCATGTTGTTTTAGAAGTTTTGGAAACTTGGATGACATATATTAATCCAAATCAAACACAACAAAGAAGTTTTAATGCTTACACAAGATTTAAATATCCAGATACTTATAAAGAAATTGTTCATCTTTCAAAATTTGAGAGAGATACTTTTATACCAGACTCAAAAAAAGGAGAATATAAAACTAGAATAACAAACTATGAATTTGTAAATGTTTGGCCAGTAAACATGACATCAATGAGACTTGCCTATGGGGACTCTAATGTGTTAAAATGTAATGTACAGTTTGCCTATGATAGATTCTTCACATCTTTTACTGATAAAGATGGTNGAGTTCCAGTTAACACAGAACTTGGANTAATCNATGACAATTTAATTGATATGCCAGATATACCTATAATAAACAAAAGAGGTAGAGTAACAGGGTCTATAGAGTATGATAGAGAATTTTTTGGAGGTGTGAGGTAACTTCATAGGACAAAAAATTGTATCATAAATAAAACACTGAATAGAATATTATGCCATTACCAACCATTGAAACTCCAACACATGAGTTGAAGTTACCTTCTTCAAATAAAAAAATTAGGTATCGACCTTTCCTTGTAAAGGAAGAGAAAGTATTAATCATTGCTCTTGAGTCAAAAAATCAAAGCGAAATTACAAATGCTGTAACACAAGTTTTGAAAAATTGTGTTTTGACTAAGGGTATTGATATTGATAATCTACCTACATTTGACATTGAATATTTGTTTTTAAATATTCGTGCTAAATCAATTGGAGAGGATATCAAAGTAACTGTNACTTGTCCTGATGACAGAAAAACAAAAGTTCCTGTCACAATATATGTGGATGAGATTAAAGTTATTAAACCAAAAAATCATAAGAAGGACATTGTTTTAGATGATAAATTAACTCTTCGTATGAAGTATCCATCATTGTCTCAGTTTATTTCAAATAATTTTGATACTGATGATGAAGCAGAAGCAATGGTTGATAAAACTTTTAAAGTTGTCGCTGATTGTATCGATACAATTTATACTGAAGAGGATGCGTGGGAGGCGAAAGATTACACTCCAGATGAGAGAATTGAATTTGTACAACAACTAAATTCAAAACAATACAAACTCGTTGAAAAGTTTTTTGCAACGATGCCTAAATTATCTCATACAATTGAAGTTGTAAATCCAAACACAAAAGAAAAAGGTAGTGTCGTTTTGGAGGGATTATCCAATTTTTTCGCTTAAGTATTGCAAGAGAGGATCTTGAATCCTATTATCGTATTAACTTTGCTCTCATGCAATACCATAAATATAGCTTGACGGAACTCGAAAATATGATTCCTTGGGAAAGGGACATTTACACGACTCTTCTCAAGCAATATATTGAAGAACAAAATCTCAAGAATCAACAAAGACAAGGTGTTATGAAGTATGGATGAAGAAGAATACCAAGAAGAAGAACAATCTGATTCAAAGATAAATTTAGGTAGTTTCTTTGAAAGAATGGATTCGGTTGAGAAGGTAGCGAGTAGTGCCTTATCAAAAGCGAATGCGAATTTTGGTATCATCGAAAATCAAAAAGCACTTATTAATAGTTTAAACGTCTCAATTGAAGCGATAGAGACAAAGGTTAGAGATATTGCAAATTATATAATCATAGAGAAAAAAATTACAAAAGATGAGGAAGCTGATAGATTAGTCGAAGAACAGGATAAAGAACAAAAAGATCAAATGATCGAAAGACTCATGGGTCTTAAAGGAGATCAAGGCGAACAAGGTGAGCCAGGAGCACCAGCACCAGAAGAAGGTGGTGGTGGTGGCGGATTCATGAGTTTATTAAAAAATCTTGCAACGTTAGGTATTGCAGCATTTGTAACAACACAGATGTGGCCTGTCATTTTGCCTTTAATAGGGCCTCTTCTTGGTAAATTGGGATTTGGTCTCATGGTGGGTGCTGGAAGTCTTTTGGGTGGATTTCTTGGTGCTCAACTTCTTAAAGTTCCTCTTGGCATAGGTAAAAAAATGGGCCCAGCAGTGGAAAAGGGTATTAAAGAGAACTTTGAAAAAGGAGGTAAATCAATACAAAAAGCTGCAGAAAATATGGGTAAGGATGGAAAACTTGAGATTCCCACTGGTGGTGAAGGTGGTGGAGGTGAAGATGGAGCTAAAGAAGTAGAATCTAAAGACAATCTGTTGGAAGGTGGTGAGGGCCTGGAAGATACTCTTAAAGAGAATGGTTTGATTGAAGGTGAGGGAGGAGGAACTGAAAAAGTTGAAGAGAAAAAAAAGATTGGAAAGACATATACAAAAGAACAGGTAACTGAAATGGTAAAAGAATATAAAACACTTGTTGAGAGACATGAAGCTGGTGAGGATCTTACACCAAAGGAGGAATTTGCAAAAAAAAGATTAAAAATAACTCTTGACAAAATTGGAATTGAAACAAGAAGTGGAAAAATTGAAGGAAGTGTTGAAGAATTCAATGAAGCCATAACAGATTATAATGAGCGTGTGGGGAATAAAACTGAGGAGGCGCCAAAATATGGTGATGTGGGAGGGTTGATTGAAGTTGAATCAAATGTAGAAAACAAAGATTTAGATTTATCCCTTAATACTGTTGGAGGTGAAACTGATACGACTGGGAATAATGATGCAAATCTTCTTAGTCAAGTGCTTGAGACTCCTTCAACAAATAATGGTCAAGTTGTAACTGCGCCATCTAATACACCAAATACAACAGATACAACTGTAAAAATTACTAAAATTCCAGTACCTTTCCTTAATAGTATTTCAAATCAATACTTATCAATAACAGGAGAAAAAGTTCCACCAGAATTCTATAGACAGTACGCATAATGGCTGACACTAAAGTTTTAGTTAAAAAATGTACTTTACTTCCAAGTGAGGGTTCTTCTTTGCAAGAGGAACAGAACATCACGGCGGGTATAGTTGCAATTGATTATTTTGAGAGTGTTGAAAATCCATCCATAGCATTGTTAGTTACTTTTATTGACACTGATCAAGTAGTGGGTAGATTGGGAATTCAAGGTGGAGAGTTTATCGAACTGTCCGTAACGTCTGGTGATGAGGAAATTGAATTTAAAATTACTGAAAACGATCATAAATTGATATTGAACTCTGTAAGAAATGTGACAACTACTCATAATTCTCAAGTTGCAACTTTAGAATTTGTATCCGTGGAAACTTATGTGGATCAAACTGCTAGATTAAATAAAAAGTTTACTGGTAATGTTTCAGAAACTGTTAAAGATATACTTACCAAAGATAGTAAGGGAATTAAAACCAAGAAAAAACTCTTCGGCCCAAAAACAGAAACCACTAGTGGTGATATCAAAATTGAAAAGGACAGAGCTACTAATTCTTATTCATTTGTTGGAAATTTAAAACATCCATTTGACACGATTCAATGGTTGTGTCCAAAGGCACAAGCATCTAAAGATAGTTTTGGATTTTTATTTTATGAAAATTTTGATGGTTATCATTTTCGATCAATTAAAAGTTTGTTAGAACAGGATGCTTTTGTATATAAACAATCTGACACAGACATTGGAACTGATGCTGTTATATTACATAGTAATTTAAATAAAACAAATGATATTGGTTTGAATTTAAGATTAGGAATGTATGCAAATCGAACTCTTTTCATTGATATTGAAAAACATACTTTGAAGGAGATAGATTATAAAGTTGAGGATTTAGGACTTTCAAATCCACCTAAGATAGCGAATGAATTGGAGACATATCCAACTCGATTGATGGTTAAGGCTAGTGACGTAGGAGTTTCTCAAAAGGGGTCTCTAAAAGAATTAATACAACCAGACACTGAGCTTGACGAAAAGAAAAATAAGTCTTATATTAGGAATAATTTACTATTTTCCCAATCATTAAATATATCAATTCCATTGAATACCAAATTAAGAGTTGGATACATGATTGATGTTAAATTCCCTCTTAAAAAAGATGATAGTGGAGAAGACTCTGTAGATTCTTATGGAAGTGAAAGAACCAATGATGCCAGTGGAAGATATCTTATTGCTGAATTAAGACATCTTATGGCTGGTAAGAAAAGTGAAACACAACTGAAATTAATTCGTGATGTGTTTACCGTTTAATAAAACGCTTAAATAAAAGAAAAGGAGAATTAAATGAAATCAATCGAAGATCACATTGAATATGACAGGAAAATTGCTGATGACCCACAGTCGAATCCAGCAGCGAGAAGACATGCAAAAGATGAATTGCATGATTTAGAAGAGTATGTAGAACATCATAAAGAAGAAATCGAAGCAGGTGATCATCATGATCCTAATGCATTAGAGTTGTTTTGTGATAATCACCCAGATGAACCTGAGTGCCTCGTATATGACGATTAATTAAATGTACCAAGAAGGGACTAATTTTTTAGGAAGAGATGGATTTCACTGGTGGATAGGTCAAGTGACCGATCCAAAAAAAGGCCAGTGGGATAATACTTTAGAGAGAAAAAATGCTGAGGATGGTAAACCCATTTACTCGCATCGTTGTCGTGTTCGTATTGTAGGATATCATGGTTGTGGAGATGAATTACCAGATCATAAACTGCCATTAGCACACGTTCTTTTACCGCCTAATATGTCAACCACTGGAGGACGTGGTGAGACAATGCAATATCAAGGTGGAGAAGTTGTAGTGGGATTTTTCTTTGATGGTAAGGATGCTCAACAACCAGTAATATTTGGAACTTTATTTAAACAAAGTTACGTTAAAGATGGATTAACAAATTCAGAATTTGAAACAAAAAAACAAACTTGTTTTGTACCCTATACACCACCAGAGGTAAGAGCAACAGCTGGTGATCATGAAAGGTCTGATACAGGTAATGGTAATGGAGAAGGTGAAGTTAATGGAGAAGGTGAAGGTAATGGAAATAAAAGTGGAGAATGGAACGGTAACTTTGTAAACTCATCCGATGAAACTGTTTCAGAAACGAATGTAAAGCATAATACAGAGTTTGAAATGGAAAACTCTACTACTTGTGGAGATAATGAACTTGCAAAGATAGAGAGTTCTATGAAGGAGTTCACTCGAAAAATAAAAGAATTAAAGAAGTTACAATCTAATAATGTTTATGTGAATCCTCTTTATGGTGGTGTAATTGATATTGACTCAGAATTAAAGTTAGCNTCAAATAGAATTCAAAANTCNATGACNAANNTGATTCGTCGTGGTCGNTCNAANGTNATAGAGGATACTNTNGATAANTTATCAAAAACNTTNAAAGATAAAACACCTAAACCATTGCAACCAGCTGCTGGAGATGCAGTAAATAAATTATCTGATACGATATATTGTAATTTTGAAAAAATACAAGAGGAGATGGGTGATTATTTGAAGAAGAGTTTGGAGAATATGCTTGGACAAATTTTAGATGTGCCTATTTGTGCTGTTGAAAACTTTTTAGGTGATATGTTTGGTCAAATCAATAATATTTTGGATACAACTCTTGGTGATATGTTTCAACAATTGAACAATATTCAAGGTGGTGGTATTCTCCCTCCTAGTAAAACATTCACAAAGGCAATTCAATTTGCAGATTTAATCACAGGTTTTTTAGAGTGTGATCAAACAAATTGTCCAGAAAATACCACGTTCTCATCTAAAAATGGAATTAGAAAATCAACACCAAATGAATTTGACAGCATACTTGATAAGATAGGACTTAATAGTGCTGTGGATGATTTTGTAAAGGGTCTGGATGATATGATTGATGCAGAACCAAGTGCTCCAGATTGTAACACGAACGTTCTTAAATGTGGGCCACCAAGAGTAGACTTCATAGGTGGTGGTGGTCATGGTGCATCTGGAAAGGCAATTATTAACGCTGTTGGTAAACTAATTGGTGTTGCGATTACTGGAAAGGGTTCTGGATTTACAGAACCACCATTACTTTCACTATTTGATGGTTGTGAAAAAGGTTCTTCTGCTGGAGGTTTTGTTAAAATAAAAGATGGTTCAATAGATGAGGTTGTGATTACAAGTAGTGGCTCTGGATATTTACCAAATACAACGGAAACTGATCTTGATGGAAACGTGAAACAAATTACTCCAGATCCAAATGCAAATTATGATGGTGAAACATCTTATGTAACATCATTAGTTGATATTGTCCTTCAAAACACAGGATTTGGTTATCGAGAGGGTGACACGATTAAGGTTGAAGGTGGAGGTGGTCAGGCAACAGCTGAACTAATAATTGAAGATGGATTGGTGGCAGGAGCAAATGTCATCGATGGTGGGTTTGGATTTACAGATCTTCCAGATTTAATAATAAATAGTGATACTGGTAGTGGTGCCAGATTAAAACCAGTTTTAAAATTCACCAAGGTCGAAGATGCAGCCGAACTTGCTCAAATATCTCAGGATGCTGTAGTAACCGTAATTGATTGTATAGCGAAATAAACATGTCAAAGTATAAAACATCCGATAGAAAAAATGTAGAATGTAGAAATTTTACTAGATATGCTCTCAAAAGTGGTCAAATGCATAGCATACATGGGATGGCAAACTTTGAGGTGCAGACACAGGAATCCCAAAATTTTGGATTCTATTCAAACACAGGTCAAGGTGGAACCGAAGGTGGGCCTGGAACTGGTAAAGCTGTTCTATACACGCCAGGCATGTCAACTGAAGTTCTTGGTACTGGATTAAAAACTAGAGCGGCTGGTGACAATACTGAACTTCCAGCAAAAATTATAAGATGTAAAAATGGTGATGTAATTGTTGATTGTTATAATGGTAACATTACACTTCGAGGAAGAAATATTACTCTTGATGCAAATGGTGGTGGCCAAGATGGACAAATTAGTCTGATTGGAACTCGAATCATTAATGCAGAAGCACCAGAGATTCGACTTCAAGGTGAGAAAGTATTGATTGACGCCACAAATAGAGTTGATATAATAAGTAAGGGTTTCTTTCAACTTAGGTATGGATTCTCATTAGCTGCTTCTCACTCTGACGTGGATTTTGGTGTTATAGCATCAACCCTTAAGAAGGACGTTACTTTTAAATAAATGCAAATAGTTAAAACACAAACAGATAAAATAGTTGTTGGGTCAAATGATGTCTCTCATGCAGATGGTCAAGACCAGTCACCATCTGGAACTGCGGTCTTAAATGGCCCTGTTTATGTTGGAAAAACTGGTGCATCGCCAGGTTATGAAGCAGTTTTAAATGTAACATCAAATTCTGCACCACAATTGCCTGGAGATCAACAACCAGCTTGTAGTGCAAGTTTATCGATGAAGTCTGATGGTTGTGTAAAGATAGTTGGTGATGGAAAAGTTGCAAACGCCTTACATATAAGTGGAGGGCCTACAGATAAATTATTTGTTGATGGTGATGCTTTCTTCTCTGGTGCGGTTGATTGTGGTAACAAGGGAAAACTTGCATCTAGATTTTCNNCTGCNGATGGTNNNCCAAAACCNTTTGANATNCAACATCCTACGAAGGGTGAAGGTCATCGTCTTCGTTATGCCTGTATTGAAGGCCCAGAGGTAGGAGTTTATTATCGTGGTAGATTAAAAGAATCAAATGTAATCGAATTACCTTACTATTGGAAAGATTTAGTTGATGAAAATAGCATTACTGTTCAGTTGCAACCAATTGGAAAAACACAAAACCTTGTAATTCAAGAGTTTAATAATGAATTTATTGTCATTGCAGAGGATTCAACTAATACTGATTTGATTACTGATTTATCAACTATTGATTGTTTCTATCATGTATATGGTGAAAGAAAAGATATTAACCCTTTGATTGTTGAGTATGAAGGAAACAGTTGGGAGGATTATCCAGATCCTAACTTTGATCCTAATAAAGTTGATGATGATAAAAAAACTTACACTGATCCTCGTTTCTCTGGCCCACCAAACACAATCACTACTTGAAAAAAATAATTTATACTGAGGAGAATTTTATTTCTCCTGATGAATGTCAAGAACTTATTGAATTATCTAAGTCAAATCC
>FUFK010068780.1_pt1 | contig 11525 bp, 6 predicted proteins | sample 1021851 | NCBI WGS metagenome assembly FUFK01 (sample SAMEA51879418, study PRJEB19060) | metagenome
AGCAATGTTTCAGGTAGATTAGGTCTTAAATACAATACTGATGTTGATACCATGTATTTTGCTACATATTCAACAGGTTATAAATCTCCTGGTTGGGACATAATTTTTGAAATGACTCCAGCCGTTGCTGCTAGAGGCTCAGTTGAACCAGAAACTTCAACAAACTTTGAAGTAGGTATGAAGACGAAAGTACTTAATGACAGTATGATTTTAGCGGTTACTTACTTTGATTCTACATTTGATGATTATCAGCAACAGAGCTTCATTGAAGATTTACTACAGTTTAGGCTGGCTAACGTTGGAGAAATATCAACAAGTGGTCTTGAGGTAGATCTCTTTGGAAGCCCTGCTGATAACCTCACTGTTAATGCAGGTTTAGCTCTCGTAGATGCAGTTNTTGATTCATGGAATGGTGCGCAATGCTATGCTGGCCAAACAGAAGCACTAGGTTGTGTAGGTGGTTCACAAGATCTTGCAGGAGGTGAAGTTCCGCTTTCTCCAGATTTCAAAATGTCAGTTGGGTTTAGATATGATGTTCCAATGGGAGCAAATAATATGTTCATTACTGGCTCTTACAGATATCAAGATGAATTCCAAAGTAGCTGGAATCAATACCCAAATAGTATTGTTGAAAGCTTTGGACTACTTAATGCATCTGTAGGTTATGAAATGATGAATAACTTATCAATAGAGGTATTTGCAAGGAATGTAATGGATGAATTCTATGTAAATAACTATACATCAGGTGGACTTCTGGGTGATCAAATGTATTTAAATCATGATCATCAACGACTATGGGGTGTAAACCTCAAGTACACCATAGGTGGAGAATAATTTAAGTTATCGCGATGAATAATATAGGTAAATATACCCTCTACCTATTAGTTGTCGCAGCATTCTTGTGGGCTTTAAACATTTATTTAAAGCCCATAAGCCATGCTAAAGTTTTATTAAATTCAAGTGGCGAAGTGGAAAATAAAATAGAAGATAACTTTCTATACAGAGATCTAAACAAAAATGGCAAGTTAGATATATATGAGGACTCCAGACAACCAGTTGAATCTAGAGTTGATGACTTGCTTTCGAAGATGACTTTAGAGGAAAAGGTTGGGCAAATGTTCCACCCTCCAGTAATGATTAAGCCTGATGCAAGATTTAGAGCGTTCATGGAAGCGATGAGTGGTGGTGTTTCAATGGAAGAATTTATTTCTTTAAAACATATATCTCACTTCAATTTTTACGGCGAAGCTGCACCTATTGATATAGCAATAAGGTTAAACCAGCTTCAAAAAGTTGCCGAAGAAACTAGACTTGGTATACCTGTGACATTTAGCACCGACCCCCTTCATGAAGTGCCTCGTGGAGGTGGCATAGCAGCCTTTTCCTTAGATGGCATTTCTAAGTGGCCATCACAACTTGGATTTGCGGCTGCAAGAGATACAGACTTAATTTTTAAATTTGGACAAATTGCTTCAGCTGAATATCGAGCAATGGGTTTTAGAACAGGACTTCATCCAATGAGTGATTTGGCTACAGAGCCAAGATGGGCAAGAAATTTTGGAACTTTTGGTTCTAATGCCGACCTCTCGTCTGAAATGACTGTTGCATATGTGAAAGGATTTCAAGGAGATGAGATTGATAAAAATAGTGTTCATACTATGGTTAAGCATTTCCCTGGTGGAGGGCCACAAGAAGGTGGACTAGACCCTCATCTGAAGTCAGGTGAAAATCAAATATATCCAGGCAATAACTTTGACTATCATTTGAAGCCTTTCCAGGCAGCAATAGATAATGGAATGAAAGTTGTAATGCCCTATTACGGAATACCAAAAGGGCAAACTGATGAAGATGTAGCGATGGCCTTTAATAAATATATTCTTACAGATCTGTTAAGAGATCAGATGAATTTTGAAGGTGTTGTTTGTACAGATTGGGGAGTAATTGAAGGAAGGCATTGGGGAGTTGATGAACTTTCGATAAGTGAAAGATATGAAAAATCTATCAATGCAGGAGTAGATCAGTACGGAGGTGAAAATAAGCCAGAGTATGTTATTGATCTTGTAAATGAGGGAAAAATCAGCGAAGAAAGGATAGATGAGTCTGTAAGAAGAATTTTAACCAATAAATTTGAATTAGGTTTATTCGAAGATCCTTTTGTTGATGAGGGGCTAGTTTCAGAACTTGTTAACAAAGTAGATTACATTGAACAAGGCCTTGATGCCCAAAGGAAGTCTGTAGTATTGCTTTCAAATAAAGATAATACTCTTCCACTTCCTAAGAGCTTAAATATTTTTGTTGATGGTATGAGTGAAGAGGAGGCTGCAAATTTTGGCAATGTTGTTGATAGCCACGAAAATGCTGATTATGTCCTTTTGTTCTTAAACACAGTATTTAACGGCAACCAGCCATCTGGAATTGATAGAGTTCTTGATAACATGTTAAGCACAATGTTTCCTAATATGGATTTGAATTATGATGAGGAAATTAATGCAAAAATCGAAAAATATTCACAAGAGTCAAAATTAATAATCATTTCAGACTTAAATAGGCCAGCAATATTGACAGCAGCAGAGGAAAAAAGCTTAGGTCTTATAGGCACTTTTGGTGTACAAGATAAAGTTATTCTTGAAACTATTTTTGGAGATAATAACCCGTCAGGAAAATTACCTTTTGAGATACCATCATCTATGGAAGAAGTTGAAAGCCAAAATCCTGATGTAGCAGATGATACAAATAATCCTATATTCAAATATGGGCATGGTTTAAGTTATCCTGAATAACAATTCATGAAAAAAATTTCACTTCTTATTGGTTTATTAAGCATATCTATTTTTTCTAACCCAAAAGATCAACCAAATTTTGTAATCATTTATGTTGATGACATGGGTTATGCAGATATTGGTGAATTTCAAGATGAAAAAATTAGTACTCCAAATTTGGATCTAATGGCTAGTAATGGCCAAACATGGACAAATTTTTACGCAAGCTCCTCAGTATGCACCCCCAGTAGAGCTGGACTTTTAACTGGAATATTGCCAGTGCGTAATGGTCTTTATGGAGATCAAATCGCTGTCTTTTTTCCTGGAAGCAAAACTGGAATACCAAAAAACCAATTGACTTTAGCTGAAGTTTTTCAAACAAATGGCTACTCTACAGGCATTTTTGGAAAATGGCATCTTGGAGATGCTAAAGAGTTTCTTCCTACAAGACATGGCTTTGATGAATACGTCGGCATTCCATATTCAAATGATATGGATTGGAATGTGAATGGAATTACATTCGATAAATTAATTTCTAGTCCAGATTTATATGAAGAATATGAGAAAATAAGCTCTGCAATTACTGAACAAATTTTTAATCCAAATATCAAGGATTGGAATGTGCCTCTTCTTCGAAGCATTTATAGTAAAGATGGCTATATAGATGAAGTTCTTGAAAGACCAGCTAATCAGAATTTGATAACTAAGCACTATACTGAATATTCACTAAATTTTCTGGAACAGTCAGTTAAAAATAATAAGTCTTTCTTTCTTTTTTTATCACATAGCATGCCTCATGTACCACTTTTTCGTTCCAAAGATTTTATTAATAAAAGCAGACTAGGGATATATGGAGATGTTATTGAGGAGATTGATTGGAGCGTTGGACAAATTATTAACAAGCTCAAAAAATTAAATAAACTTAATAATACTTACATTGTTTTTACCAGTGATAATGGCCCTTGGCTTTTATACGGGCCACATGGTGGAAAAGCTGAGCCTCTTAGATCCGGAAAAGGCACTACTTTCGAAGGTGGAATGAGGGTAATGACAATAATAAGTGGGCCAGATGTAAAAAAAGGTACTGTAGATGACATAGGAAGCCAAACAGATATTTTTAAAACTTTTCTTTCATTGGCTAATATAAAATCAAAATTTAGCTCAATTGATAGCTTTGACCTATCTGAAACAATTAGAAATGGAAATCCAAGTAAGAGAAAGTTTATTCCTTATTTTGTGGGGTCTGAATTAAGAGCATTCAGATATAAAAACCATAAGATACATTTTATTACCCAGGGTGCATATAATATGCCTCCTCCTAGAGAGTTGCATGAAAAGCCACTTCTATACGATCTTTCAAAAGATATCGGCGAGTCACAAGATCTTTCTGAAATAGATAACAAAACATTAGAAATTATAATTAAAGAAAGTGAATTATTTAAAAAGGATTTAATAATAAGAAAATCTATTGTCGACGTTCAATTTCAATAAATTTACTGATTATATCTTGTAATATTATGCGAAGTTTATAAATTTTTTTTTCTTAATTAAATAAAAAATTATTATATAATTTGCATAAATGTATAAAAATATTGCACCCAAATTAAAATCATCAATTGATAGAAGCTCAGATTCCTTTATTAAGAATAAGGAAATAATGCTTGAGAAAATAGAGAAGCTTAATGCTTTGTTAAAAGAAGCAGAACTTGGAGGTGGTCAATATCACCTTGATAGGTTAGCAAAGCAAGGAAAACTCCCAGTAAGAGACAGAGTTAAGCTTCTTTTAGATCCAGATACTCCTTTTCTTGAAATATCCCCTTTTGCTGCGCACGGAACTAGCTATACAGTTGGAGGTGGTTGTGTTGTAGGAGTTGGTCTTGTTGCTGGTAAAGAGTGTGTAATTTTTGCAAATGATCCCTCAGTTTTGGGTGGTGCGATGACAGTTTATGTTCAAGAAAAATGGATGAGAGCAATTCAAATTTCTCGCGAAAATAAAATTCCATTTATCAACTTTGTTGAATCTGCAGGTGCGGATTTAAGAGGTGCCCAAGGTGGTGCAACGGAAACAAGACAGCTTCAATATCCTCATTTTGCTTCGTCAGGCAGGTCTTTCTATGAAATGACAGAGTTATCAAAATTAAAAATTCCAGTAATTTCTGTAGTCTTTGGCTCATCAACAGCTGGGGGGGCATATCAACCAGGAATGTCTGATTACAATATTTTTATCAGAAACCAATCTAAAGCTTTTCTAGCCGGCCCTCCCCTAGTTCAGATGGCTACTGGAGAAATTTCTGATGATGAAACGCTTGGTGGGGCAAAAATGCATTCTGAAATATCGGGTTTTTCTGACTATTTAGCAGAGAATGATAATGATGCAATTAGAATTTGTAGAAATGTTGTTAATCATCTAAACATGTNTAAGAAAACTAACTTCTCTTTAAAGACTTCATGTGAGCCTGCTTTTGACTCAGAGGATCTTCTTGGTTTATTCAGTGATGATTTAAAAACTCAAGTTGATATCCGTGAAGTAATAATGAGAATTGTTGATGATTCAAGATTTGAGGAGTATAAGCCTCTTTACGATAGCTCTATGGTTTGTGGTTGGGCAAATGTCTTTGGTTATCCTGTAGGTATTTTAGGAAATAATGGTCCTATATATCCTGAAACAGCTGAAAAATCAGCAACGTTTATTCAGCTTTGTAACCAAACCAATACNCCTATTGTNTTNCTTCACAATGTTACAGGGTTTCTTGTTGGCAAAGAGTTCGAGAGACAAGCAATTATAAAAAAGGGTTCTCAACTTATAAATGCAGTATCTAATTCAAATGTTCCTCATATAAGCTTCATTATTGGTGCTTCATATGGTGCAGGAACATATGCTATGTCAGGCAGAGCATTTAATAATAGATTTTTGTTCACATGGCCATCAGCAAAAATAGCTGTTATGGGACCTAAACAATTTGCAGGTGTGATGTCTTTAGTAAGAAGAGCAAAGGCCAAAAGAAAGGGTGAAAAATTTGATGAAAAACTTGATAAACAGCTTGTTGAAATGATTGAAACATTAGCTGAAAAAGAATCTTTAGCTCTTTCAGCCAGTAGCATGGTTACTGATGATGGAATTATTGATCCAAGAGATACTAGAAATGTTTTAGGATTTTCACTTTCAATCTCAGACAATAATTTAATTAAAGGTGCTGATGGATATGGAGTTTTCAGACTATGAAGCTTAAAAAAATCCTTGTAGCAAATAGAGGCGAAATTGCGCTCAGAATTATTAAAACTATCAAAGAAATGGGCTTAGAAGCTGTTGCTATGTATGTAGAAATTGATAAAAACTCTGTACATGTTCAGAATTCTGACCATGCATTTAAACTCGACAATGGATACATGGATCAAGATGAAATTATTAATAAAGCAAAGCAATTTAATGTAGATGCAATACATCCTGGCTATGGATTTTTATCTGAAAATGCAGAGTTTTGCAAAAAAGTAAAAAATGAAAAGATTGTTTGGATTGGACCGGACGCAGAAACAATTGAATTAATGGGAGACAAAATTAATTCCAAAAATTTTTGTGTAAAACAAAATATTCCAACACTCAGCAAAACCTCTAAACTCTCTGATGCCAAAAAAATAGGTTACCCAATTTTAGTAAAGGCCTCTGCAGGAGGTGGTGGTAAAGGAATGAGAGTAGTTAATTCACCAAAAGAACTTGATGACTCTGTAGCAGCAGCCAAAAGAGAGGCTAAATCAAGTTTTGGAGATAACAGAGTCTTTTTAGAGAAGTTCATTGAAAAATCTAGGCATATTGAGGTTCAAGTATTAGGTGATAATTTCGGGAATGTAATACATCTTGGTGANAGAGAATGCTCAATTCAAAGAAGGCACCAAAAAATTATAGAAGAAAGTCCGTCTTTAAGGCTTACTGAAGACCTAAGACAAAATATTACAAGTACAGCTGTTGAGTTAGCAAAAAAGTTAAACTATAAATCTGCAGGAACTGTTGAATTTATTTTTGATGAAAATACAAACGAATTTTGGTTTTTAGAGGTAAATACTCGTCTCCAAGTTGAGCATCCAGTTACAGAAATGGTAACAGGCATCGATCTTGTTAAAGAACAAATAAAGGTTGCTAGTGGAAAAAGACTTTCATTCCAACAATCAGATATAGTTTTTAAAGGTCATGCTATTGAGGCAAGACTTTATGCAGAAAATCCAAACAATGACTTTCTTCCTGAAACTGGAACTATTGCTAACTTATCTTTTTCAAACTCAGCAAATATTAGATGGGACACAGGAATCAAAAAAGGAGATAAAGTTACTCCAGACTTTGACCCCATGCTTGCAAAAGTAATTTCGTTCTCAGAGACAAGGGAAGAATCAGCAAATATCTTATCAAAAGAGCTTAAATCTATTCATCTACCAGGTGTTATAACAAATAAAGATTTTTTGATTGGATGTCTAGAAAATAAATCATTTCTTAGCGGCAAAACTACCTCAGATTTTATTGAACGGGAATACAAGAAGTTATTTCCTCTGAAGGATAAGGGAAATATAGATAGATGTATGAAAGCTACAGTTGCTTGGTTACAATTTTACCAAAAAACTAATAACAGCAATCTTAATTTTTTACCAAGAAACTGGACAAATGGAATATTGCCAAAGTCTACTCTCTCCTTTCAATTAAATGATGAAGAGTATATTTTTAAATATTCAAATACTGGAAATTTTTTGGAAATTTACAGAGAGCACTTTGAACGAATTTCACTTTCAAAAATTGAAATGATAGAAGTTAGTGAGAATTTAATAATCTGTGAGATTGATGGAACAATCCTAAATGCCGCTATCACCAAATTTGGAGAAAGTATTTCAATTAATTCTGGTCAAGGGGATTTGATATTAAGAATTTTACCAACTTTTAATGATCCAAATGAGGTAGTTACTGAGGGAAGCTTAACNGCACCTATGCCAGGCAAAATTATTAAGATTAATGCAAAATTAAATAAATCTGTAAAAGCTGGTGAGACACTTTTAATACTTGAAGCTATGAAGATGGAACATGCTGTAAAAGCAGTATCTGATGGTAAAATTTCCGAAATGTATGTAAAAACAGGAGATCAGGTCGAAAGTGGTGCAAACCTACTTAAGATTGATTGATGAGTAAAAATACAATCAAAATTGCTAACTGTAGTGGATTCTATGGTGATAGGCTATCTGCTGCAAAAGAAATGGTTGATGGTGGTCCAATTGATGTTCTTACAGGTGACTACCTNGCAGAGCTNACCATGGCTATTCTATATGGTCAAAAAATACAAAGAGGAGAANNAGCTGGNTATGTAGGAACTTTCNTNAAGCANTTNAAACAAATTGCCTCTTCTTGTTCAGAAAAAAATATTAAAGTCNTNTCTAATGCTGGCGGACTCAANCCAAAAAGTATGGCNGANGAAGTAAAAAATATNCTTGATTCNGAAGGGCTNAATCTAAAAGTTGCATACATAGATGGTGANGACTTTATGGATAAATTTGATGAGCTNAAAAAAAATGGAGAAGAGCTTAAAAATTTAGATACTGGAGCTTCNCTATTCAANCAAANNCTTCCAGCAGTTTCTGCAAATTATTATNTAGGATGTTGGGGCATTAAAAAGGCTCTTGATGAGGGTGCAGATATAGTAATTTGTCCGAGAGTTACGGACGCAGCATTAGTTATGGGGCCTGCAGCTTGGAAATTTAATTGGTCTAGAGATGACTATGATAAATTGGCTGGTTCACTGGCTGCTGGGCATATTATAGAGTGTGGGGCTCAAGCTACAGGTGGCAACTATTCATTTTTTAAAGAAGTTCCCTCATTTCAAAATGTTGGATTCCCAATTGCAGAAATTGAAGAATCAGGCAATTTTAAAATATATAAACACAAAGGGACTGGTGGATTGGTGTCAACAGGTACAGTTACTGCTCAATTACTTTATGAAATTTCATCCCCAAAATATCTTAGCCCAGATGTAATAGCTCACTTTGACTCATTAAAAATTGAAGATTTAGGTGATGACAAAGTATTTATTTCAAACGTCAAAGGATCTCCTCCAACAAACAAACACAAGGCATGTATAAATCTGGCTGGCGGCTATAAAAATAGTATGGAGCTNATTGTTACAGGTTTAGANATTGAAGANAANGCNANAATATTTACNGATGAATTGTTNCGCTCTCTCGGAGGTAAGGATGAATTCGATGATGTCTCCATTCAATTAATTAGAACAGACAAGAAGGAGCCGTTAACTAATGAAGAGGCTATGGCAATTTTAAAGATTGACGTTAAATCCTCTTCACCAGAAAAAGTTGGCAGAATATTTAGTGCAAAAGTAATAGAACTAGCTCTTGCCAACTACCCNGGATGGACTGCTCAAAGTGAAATTAAACAAGCTTCGCCCTTTATTTCATATTGGCCTGCCTTAGTTGATTCAAAGAATGTGAAAGAAAAACTTCATTTCAATAATGAATCTGAAGTTATAGAAATCGAAAAGCATCAAGAACAGCCAATTAACTTAGAAAAAATCAACATTGATGAATATGTTTCAAAGGATATTGAAAAAATAAATTTTGGAAGAATTTTTGGAACACGTTCGGGTGACAAAGGTGGGTGTGCAAATTTAGGTGTATGGGCAAAAGATGCTTCAAGTTATTCTTATCTCTACCATTTTTTAACCGTAGAACAATTAAAAAAATTATTACCTGATCTTGAGTGTTTTGAAATTGAAAGATATGAACTTCCTAACATTTTTGCACTAAATTTTTATGTCAAAGGAATACTTGAAAATGGGGTATCATCTAATAATAGGAAAGATGGGCAGGCCAAAAGTCTTGGAGAATATCTAGGTACAAAGCTCATTGACTGTCCTAAAGAATTTATTGAAAAATATGCAAATTAATGACTTAGAATTTAAAACTACGTTAGTCACTCAAACTAATAACATCTTAGAAATTGTCTTAAACAGACCAGATAAAAAAAATGCCATTAATCCTACTATGACAAATGAACTGTTGTATGCCTTAAGTTATGCCGAAAAAACACATGAAATCCGAGTGGTGAAATTTAGTGCTAATGGTGATGTTTTTTGCTCTGGTGGTGATTTGAGCGTTATGAAAGAAGAAAAAAATGACCTTATTCCTGATATGAAAGGAGGTATANCCGATATAGTNAAATCAATAAGAAAATTATGTAAACCAATAGTTATTGAGGTTAGGGGCAATGTTTATGCAGGTGCTTTACTGCTTATAGCAAATGCTACTCATGTATTTGCTTCAGATCATGTAAAGTTTTCAGCGCCTGAAATTAAAAGAGGTATATGGCCTTTTATGGTAATGGCTGGTTTATTTAGAGTNATGAACAGAAGAGCTGGTTTAGATTTTATTATGAGAGGAAACCAAATTAATGCTGTCGAAGCAAAAGAACAAGGATTAATAACAGAGTTTTATTCTGAAAAGGATATTGGCAAAAAGGTTCAGGAAGTAATTGATGAGCTAGCCGCATTACCTCCAAAAGCAATGAAAAGAGGTTTAAATGCTTTTTATAAACAAGAATTTAAGGATTTTGATGAAGCAATGGATTTTTTAGAAAAGCAAATTGCTGAAACTCTGCAAAGTGAAGAGGCTCAAGAGGGTATAAGTGCCTTCCTAGAAAAAAGACCACCCAACTGGAAATAAGGTTAAGGTATAATTAATATGTAATTTAGGATTCTTTACCAATACAAGAATTATCTAAAAGGGTTAAAAAATGAAATCAAAAATTTGTGAAATACTTGATATAGAGTTTCCATTGCTAGCATTCAGTCATTGTAAAGATGTTGTTGCTCAGGTATCAAAAGCAGGTGGCATGGGTGTCTTAGGAGCCGTTGGAATGACTCCTGAAATTTTAGAACAAGAATTAAACTGGATAGATCAAAATATAGATGGAAAACCTTATGGTCTTGATCTGCTTGTACCAAATAATTTCGTTGGAAAAGAAGGAAGTGTTGATCCCAAAGACTTAGCGGAGATGATTCCACAAGAGTATCGTGATTTTAGAGCTGATGTTTTAGATAAATACGAAATTGAAAGTGATGGATTGAGAGAGCAAACTCAAGATTATTCAAATTGGGGTGCGAATATGAAAGAAGATGGAGCAACTGAAATGCTACAAATAGGCTTTGATCACGGTGTAAAACTTTATGCAAACGCTCTAGGAGTACCACCTAAGTGGATGTTAGATCTCTGTAAGGAGAATAATGTTCCTGTTGCAGCGCTTGTTGGGAAAAAAGAACACGCAGTTAAACAAGTAGAGGCAGGTGTAGACATTCTGGTTGTATCTGGAACTGAGGGTGGTGGTCATTGTGGAAGTGTATCAACTATGGTTTTAGTCCCAGAGGTGCGTCGAGCACTTAATCCTTATGGAAATGTCCCAATTCTTGCTGCTGGAGGTATTTGCACAGGCGAGCAAATGGCAGGAATAATGGCTATGGGTGCTGATGGAGTTTGGTGTGCATCGGTTTTTCTTCCAACTATCGAAGCTGAAACATCTGATAATATAAAAGAAAAATTAGTAGCTGCATCTTCAAGTCANACTGTTAGATCAAAAAGTAGAACTGGAAAACACTCTAGACAATTAACATCTCCCTGGGTTGAAGCATGGGAAGATAAAAATGCTCCTGAGCCTCTTCCAATGCCACTTCAAACAATGGTTAGCGAGCCTGCGCTGAAAAAAGTTGCCGATCAAGCGGCTATTGGACATGA
>FUFK010048899.1_pt2 | contig 11524 bp, 16 predicted proteins | sample 1021851 | NCBI WGS metagenome assembly FUFK01 (sample SAMEA51879418, study PRJEB19060) | metagenome
ANCAATAGTGGNAGCNNCTTTTTCAAGAATCTTCTGTCTCTGTANNANNAGTAGGATACTCTTGCTCAAATGTCAAAGCAAATCTCTCAAGGAATGCTTCGTTCAAAACATTAGTACCGATGAATCTACCATCATCAGATCCTTTACCTTTTGTGTTGGCAGTAGCAATGATGTTGAATCCTGCAGCAGGTTTTACATACTTACCAATCTTCTTAAGGAAAACACCTTTACCTTCAAGAACAGATTGTAGACATAGTATCTTGTTAGATGCAAGATCAACTTCGTCTAGAAGTAGTACAGCTCCCCTTTCCAAAGCTTCAACCACAGGTCCGTTGTGCCAAACAGTATTACCATTAACAAGACGGAACCCACCAATAAGATCGTCTTCATCGGTTTCAATTGTGATGTTCACACGTATTAATTCTCTATTTAGATTTGCACATGCTTGCTCAACAGAGAATGTTTTACCGTTACCTGACATACCAGTAATGAAAACTGGATAGAACATTTTAGATTGAATAACTTTTTTTACGTCAGGAAAGTTACCGAAAGGAACATAACTATCATCCTTAGCAGGAATCAAATTTTGTACGACGGCGGGCATAGCTGCAGGTGCATTGAAAGTTTGCTCAAGTTTTTCTTGAACAGTAAGATTCCACTTACCAATGCCTTGCTTATAAGATTTAAGTCTTTTCTTTACAGTAGCAAGAGAGCAATTGAAATGCTCAGATGCTTCAAAGAGTTGCTTAGTGTTTACCTCAGTACCTACCTTATCNGAAAGGTATGTAACTAGGTCTTCAGTTGTAACAGGAACTGGTTCAAAAGGCATGGGTCTAATAATGATGTGTATGAATATAGTATAGGGTGTGGTGGGGTTGTGTTCAACCCCTTGTGTGCCACTTTGTCAACTGACATACCCTATGAAAGAACTGAGTAGTTTTTTGTTGGTAGATTTATTACCTAGCATTCTTCTTGAATGCTTTGGAGATCTCACCTTTTTGAGCACCAGACTCAACATTGAACTCAACATCTTTGTTTAGTGATCTACTATTGATAACATACAATGCACTGTATGCTTTTGGATTAGTTATAATAGCAGACTTCTCTTTTTTCCACTGCTTTTGTATCTCAGTATACTTTTCAAAGTTTGCATACCTACCAACAAAACCAGAGAGTGAAGAACCATCAAGAATACGGAACCCAATAACATTTACAGCAGGATTACGATCACGTAATTGTTGAATGAAAATGTTAGTGCAGTTATCATACTCAAAAGGAGCATAGGTGCGACCAGTTTTACGATCACGAAGAACTGCTGACCAATCAAGACGACGAGACATGAANNTTGTNCTCNTCTTNGTANTCATCATANANCTCTTTACCNTATCCAGTTGTACATCCTTCNCCATCAGATAAGATGCAAAGATTTACTTTCTGTAGATCATTCTGTTTCTGGAAATTAGGAATGATGTAGTTCATCATAACGATTGCTTCATTCAAAGGAGTTCCAGAAAGTTGAAGACCTATTGTGTACTGGTAGTTAGTGTAGTTTCNGTANTAAGAAGCTTCTCTCCAGAGATTCNTGCACATACGCTCATAGTCTTTACCATTAGAACGAGATGAGANAAAGTTTACTAGGTGGAACCAATCATCATTGATGTAAACCTCATTCTTTACAGCATTCTCTTTCTTGTATGAATAAGAATCATAATAAGGATCTTCATGATTTATAGATCTCTCAGCAGCAATCCAGTCATTAGTAAATCCATAAACTTCAAATGGAATCTGAACTTTTTTACAGAATGNAGTTAGGTTAAGTAACTGTTTTACAGTTGCAAGNATCTCATNTTGCATAGAACCAGACCAATCAAGAAGGAATAGAAGACCGTGATTCTTACCATCAGGAAGAACAGTTATTTTTTTGAAGATGTCTTCGTTATAAAGATAAGTATGTAACTTTGTAGTATCAAGCACACCAGTTTTAGATTGACCAGCACGAGCATAAGCGTCAGCAGACTTACGGCACTCAAATTCTTTAACAAGATAGTTTACCTCCTTCTGAGATTGCTTACGGAACTCATTGTATAGATGGTCAACTTCTGCATAAGCAACAGACTCAACTGCTTGACTATCAATCCAGTCGTGTAGTTTTTTCCAATCAACAACATGTTTATCTAGGTTNACTTTCTCAGGAATCTCAACATAGGTTAGATCTTTTGAGTCAGGAGAAGAAAGTTTTTCTGATGCATCATCAAAAGAACGTTGAGTAGAAGATTGATCACCACCTTCAGAACCTGCACCGTCTTCTTCTTCATCTTCATCATCCCAATCGTCAATAATATCCTCTTCAATCTCAGATTCAATTTTTGCAGTATTACCACCAGAAGATGCTCCACCTGATTGAGGTTTTGCATTTGGTTGATCTTCATCACTAGACTCATTATCTTTTTTATCAGATGATGCAGAATCACTTCCTTGAAGAACATTAGCATTAGATTCAGACTCATCAGGAGTAGATGGTATCTCTACCTCATTCTTTTGTTCTTGACTAAATGCATATACATCTTGAGCAATCTGTAAAACTTCTTCAAAAGTCTCAGCAAGATCAGTACGAGCAACAAATAACTTCTCCTCTATAGAGAATGGAATCAATGCACTAGCACCAATCTTGAAGTGAAGATTGATACGGTCAATCAAACTATAAGTACTGAGATCATCACCTTGAACACTGAAGAAATCCATGTCATGTAGTTCTTTGTATCCTTTAGCAAAAGACTTGTTAAGACCTGGAAACTTACGCTTCATTAGTTTCTCAATACGTGCATCCTCAATAACGTTTACGAAATCTTTAGGGCAATCTGCACTATCTCTCCAATCTTCGTTAGGTGTGAACAATGCATGTCCTACTTCGTGACCTACTAGCATGTCATATACTATGCTAGATGCTTTGTCCCACATTGGTAATGTCAATACACGACGATCTACGTCAAACATTGCAGTNGANACTTTACGATGTTCTACAATAAGGTTCTCAGTAGCAAGTAGTCTTGCAAGGTTACCTTTGATTTCTTGTTGAGTGTGCATGTGTCTTTGTGTCTGATGTATACATCATAGCAAAGAAAGTTATCTAGCCAACCAGTGCATGTGTCACTTCGTGAACTGTCTCCTCAATGGTAGAATAATTTTTATCTTTATTTACAGTTATAGTTCTATCAAATTTATCATCTAGTCCTTGTTTATGACTTATTACAAAGACTTTTGTATTCTCGTCAAAGTTTCTAAGTATCCATCCTAGATCAGATGTACCAGATTGGTCAAGAGATCCATCAAATATCTCATCTAAGATAAGTAAATTAGTATCCACGCTATTCTTAAGCTTAGCAATACTGCGCCAAGTGAGCAACAGAGCGATATCAATACGAGCTTTTTCGCCTTCGCTGAAACTATCATAGGAAAATACGTCACGGTACCTAGACTTAATTATCTCATCAAAGTTNTCGTCAAGTGTAAAATTGACATAAAACTCCATCCTTTGTAAGAAATCGTTAATTAACTTATTCATCGTAGGGAGATAAGTCTTGATAATCCTAGTCTTTATACCATTATCTTTAAGTAGTTGTCCTGCTGTTGTCAGGACATCACGATCTTTCTTTAGATCAGCATGTTGTTTACTAGATTCCTTTTTATTACTTACAAGAAGTTGCAATTTATCATACTCTGCTTTTTTATCAGGTGTAGATCCTTCCAATTCTTTGATCTCATCTTGTAATGATTCAATCTGTTTACGAATTGTTAGTAATTGAAAATTGGTTTGAGAAATTGTTGTATTGATATTGTTTACTTCAGTTGAGAGTTCAGTAAATTTATCATATCTTTTTTGCTCATCGGTTATTGCTTTCTGTAAATCTTCATAACCAATGTTCATCTCATCAACCTTAGTTTTTCCTGCTTCTAATTTCTCATTACGAAACTCTTCTGATAGTTCCTGAGTACACGTTGGGCACACATGATTGGACTCAAAGAATTTATGTTCCTTCTTACATGTGTTCAACTTATGTGTCAACTTGATCAAGTATGTGTTCAACTTGCTCAATTTTTCAGTAGACTTAGAATACTCCTGCATTTCTTTATTAAGTTTACAGATTTGCTCTGTAAGAATTGTTACCTCTTCAGCACCTTGGAGTTCTGTATTTTTATACTCGTTTATCTTTTCTTTCTTACGATCAATCTCCTCCTGAGTTTTTTTCTCTAGAGAAAACATATGTTGTTTTTGTAATTCTATTCTATCTTTAAGTAAATCAAGTTGATAATCAATGTCACGTAGCTCCTCATTATTACTACGCATCTTATCTTTAAGGAGAACATTCATTGTAGAAAATACTTGAATGTCTAGAATGTCCTCAATAATCTCACGACGTTGACCACCAGGTAATTTCATGAATGGTACAAATGTAGATGATCCCAACACAACAATCTGTGTAAATGATTTGTAATTCATCTTAAGAACATTTGCCTCAAAGTTTTTCTGCTGTTCTAGTTGACTACTATCTTGATTCCATGCCTGTCCATTGCAGTAGATCTCAAACTTACTTGGTTTCATACCACGTATGACTTTGTACTCTATCTTACCAATACGAAACTCAATCTCTGCTACACAATCTTTTTCGTTGATACTATTGACCAACATACTTTTACTAATCTTACGAAACGGTCTAGCAAACAAAGAAAAAGTAAGAGCATCCAGAATGGTACTCTTACCTGCACCGTTGCTACCAACGATTAAGTTTGTTCTTGCAGTTTCTAAATCAATTTCACTAAACACATTGCCCGTAGAAAGAAAATTCTTCCAACGGATCTTTTCAAATACAATCATTATTTGGGATCATCAGGTGGTATTAAAAAATCGTCAGGTGTGATNATGGAAAAACGTTGTCCACGGTCTTGACATGCTCCTATTATAACATGATCTTCCATTTCCACAACCTGCATATCTGGGTAATCTTCTTCTTGTATCATCATCAAGTATCTATTAGCATCATCTACCTCAGTCCAAATAGGAATGACGCGATTTTCATCATCATCATGGAGAGAAAATACACCTTCGGGATGGTTTGCTACAGTTAGAACGAACATTAGACTACTTGACAGCTTTCAATATATAGGTTTCTCATAAGTTTCTTNAGTTCAGATTTNTCTACGGAGATCTCTACTTCATCAATGTATTCATTGAGAAGTGTCATGGTATCTTTGGTTTCTAAATCTGTATCATCTATACCATCAGCATCTACAAGTGTCTCAACAATCTTTACATCATGAGCACCTACGTTGTAAAGACGATCAACCAATGTNTCAAACATNTGGTAGTCTCGTTTCTCTTCAACAATGATCTTGATGAACTTGTCTTTATAATCAGATACATCTGATTTGTTGTAGTCATACTTGGCATCATCATAGAAGATCTTCTCAAAGATTTCGTATGGATTTGCGACAAACCTAAGTCTATCACTTTCAGTATCGTAAATATGAAATCCACGAGAGTCCTTATAATCATTCCAATACATCTGATATGGATTACCTAGGTATTGCACATTACCATGTTTTGATTTGTGGTGAAAATGTCCAGACCAGACACGTTTAAATTTCTTGAAGTCAGATACTTTGAAACCTCCTTCAAAATGCATACCTGGTGTTACCTCAAAACCATCACACTCAAGGTGACCACACATAATTTCTGATTCACCTTGATTAATATATTCTAGACACTGTTCTCTATTACCTGAGTTAATCCAAGGCATCATTAGAAACTTCTTGTTTCCAAATTTAACATTCTTAGGTTCTGAGTAGATAGTAATGTTACTATACTTTTCTAATAGAAGCTCTGGTGAATTGATGGCATTTGTATTCTTGTAATAAGTACAATGATTTCCTAGAAGCATATGAACATCATAATCTACCAACCGTCTGAAGTAATTAGTATCAACACGGTTAAAAGTATTATAGTCCATAGACTTTCTGTTATCAAAAGTGTCACCCAAATCAATGATCGTGGTGATACCTTCTTTTTCAAGAGTAGGAAAAAAGATATTATCATAGAACTTTTGAAAATAGTTCCAGAAGTTGATGTTGCCTTTTCTTCCATCAAGATGCTGATCAGTTATTAGTGCTATTTTCACCCTATGTCCTCTGGTGCAGGAATACCTTTACTTTTTCTGAATGTCTTTTTCTCATAGTCAAAGTCAGGATGTGGTGCAGCAGATACTACTGGATCTTTTGTCTTGTTTTTGATGACAATAAATCTNTCAGCAGCAAATGTCCCTGCTAAATTGNACCTCAATCTCATCAGTATCTTTCCANTTAACAGTGCCATCCTTTTTNGTGTGTAGCATTGCTTCTTGGATCTTGTCAATAATTTCTTGAGTGAGTTTCACTTATATTTTAGTAGATGAACACATTATAGCACAAGATTCTTAACATTGCGACCCTTTTGTCACGGACTCGCTATAATTAGTATAAAGCAATACCACTATGAACGGACGATTGAATAAAGTTCAAATGCTCGCCAAGGTCATGAGAATGAAAGATGGTTTACATCAGCACCAGTGGTATCCTCATTGGGATGATAACGAAAGAGCAGCAGCACAAATGATCTTGAACAATGTGTTGGATGTCCTAGACGAATACTGGGAGTGATCCTCCCTCATGTTCTAANAATTTTCTAATCATATTCATCTTATCCTTATACATCTGCACATAAGGTTCTTGGAAGTAAGGTATATATGGTTTACCTGTAACACTATGTTGTAGAAAAGTATAATCAAATGCATAACGTAGACATAAACGATCTGTAGTATCACCTAGTCGTCTATGTTGCACGATACTATTATCAAATATCAATAGGTCATCATCATTTTCCCACCAGTAGTCATATGTATATTGTTCTAATCCTTTCCTTATTTCTTTTAATACTTTTTCTGCTTCTGAGTTAGACATACCTTTGATGCCTGTAACAGTATTGAAACTATAATGCAACCCTTTGATTCCTGCAGGACTCTGTATGACAAGGGGTATTTCTGTATCTGGGTCAGGACACATATTCTTATACATCAGGTTATCCTGTGNATTATTAAGACCAGGATTAATTCTGCCAGGCACAAAGTTATGGATGAGAACCATCTCATCTAACTCACTACGAAAACTATCACTTACATTGTTATAGTATGGTGCAGTTACCATAAAACCTGTAGCACTTTGCGTCATACTNTCTACACCTAACAGTGCAACTGCGGGTGTAAATGCTAGGTCACCACTCTCGTTACTNTGCCATAACAACTCACCATCAGCAAACATGCCTATGGGTTTACCATTNACTCTCTTACCACTAACTCTTATCATTCCAGTGTGTGAATGCCCACTTATAGCACCNCCACCAACACGGAAATATTCTTTNATATAATCTCTATCTTCTGTTGTTAATTCTGGACTCGTTATGAGTCTTTTAATATCACCTTGTGCAGATGGATATTTTGCAAATATAGTTGANGCAAAGTTGATTCTATCTTTACCCCACTTTTTCATCACCTGTANGTAAGACGGTTTCGTGAGACCAGACTTCCTGATGATCATAACAAGTTTGTTCATGTGCAACTTGCCGAGATCCATCCAATCTCTTCTTGATAAGTTTTTAAAATTTAAATCATCAACAAAGACACCATAACCTTCTAGGTTAGGTATGTCACTAATGCGGATCATAGTATCTGATTAGTGCTCCTGCTGCTGCAATTAGAATGACGATAATAATTAGTGCTATCATTAATCCTTTGGTAATTGGTCAATCATTTTATATACATTATCTTTCAATGTATTATAGAACTGAGGTCCTACCTCGTCTGGTGGCATACCTAACATACTTGCTGCATTTTTTACTTGCTTTACAAGTTTCTTTGCTTCGGGATCCTCAGACAACGTAACACGCATATACATGGTCTGTTGCAAATCAATCAAACGAAGCATCTTATTTAATTGTTCTCTTTTCTGCTCCACATTCAACATCAGACCCATACGGTTGATGTCCATGTAAAGTTCTTGCATTTGTGTTAGTTCTTTTTGAACCACTTCTGACTGGAAAAAATTCATACAAATTGCTGTTTGATGATACTCTTGTATTTACCTTTATCTATATGAATAAAGGGTTCGTATTTCACCACCCGATTACGGATGGGTTTCCATACGATTTCTTCTTTGATAATCTTGTCAAAGTTATCAACATAGTTGAAGATCTTATTNAAGATTACCAANGTNTCTATGCTTATCTTACCACCTAGATGTGCTTTTAGCAAGGGTGGGTGCATACCATCTANTATAAACAATTTATCAAACAAGTGCGAGATGTCATGTAGGGTCATCACGTCCTCTTTGAAATTATATGCGAGTGCTTGCTTTCTCTTGATATATTCTTTATAGTTCTTTGCACCTTCTCTTACCAATGTAGCAGGATATACTTTATCCTCTACGATCATATTAGCTACAAAAAATTCGCGTAACTCTTCCTCCTTGAAAGTCCTCGAAAGTTTCACAAAAAAGAATTTATCTCTTCGACTATCAAATGACTGCTGAGATGCTCTAGCAGCGTTACCATATTTGAAGTAGTCAAAAGTGTCTGTAGTGAAGTGAAGTTTCAAGGAGAGATACATCTTATATACCTCTATACCACTCACAGTTTCAAGAATGCCTTAGATGTTCTTTTCATGTAATTTAATCTTTGTGCGTCATATTTTAACTTCTCTTTCAATGGTTTAGATATCAACTTACTAATACCATCCATTTCTATATTCTTGTCTTCACAAAACTGAACGATTGCTTCAATATAATTAAGATCGCCCTCCTTCACAATGTTCTCTATTTCCACTGAAAACTTTGCAGCGGTCATAAAATTCTTCTCAAAGATGTCTTCAACTTTACCAGTTGCCATTGTCTCTCCTATAGGCGTCGATATACTCTTTGAGTTTTCGAGCATACTTAAAAATGTCATAGATTTCAAAAATTTGCGGTTCACCTGTCTCACAGGCGATAATGGTTACGAGTTTCTTTGGTATCAAACCAGTTAACTCTTGAAACATTATAGCATATGCTGTCTCTTGTGCAAAGTAGTCGTGAATCCATTCTTCACGTTTGTACTTTGTAGATGTCTTGAAATCTATTATCGCTAACTCTCCATTGTATTCTGCAATACAATCAACTCTTCCTGCCATTCTCAAGAGACTAGAAGATAAAGGTTCTTCTAGGGCATGGATATTATCAATACTATCTAGGTAGGGTTTAATTTGGTAGAATAACCCCATAGATAGCGGATCGTCACTATATTTACTAATTGATTTATTTTCTAGATATAACTCACACAACTTGTGGCACTTATTACCTCGTGTAGATGCACGTTTAGATATTTTATTTGCTTCTTCCTCACCAACTTTATTTCTCCATTCCATGATGGACTTCTTCTTAGAATGTCCTATCACAGTTGTAACAGAAGGGTAGAGAGAATCGCCAACACGATATCTCCTACCCTCTGATGTAGTTGTTGCTTTTAACTGTGGAAAGTTATGTAGGTTTAAATGTTTAAATGCCAAGATTCAATTTGCTAATCAAATAAGATTTGACTAGACCAGATCTCACGATATCGTCAATGCCAAACTCAATACTTTCAAACTCATCCATGTCGTCAATAATCTTTTTGAAGTCCATGATACCAGTTTTCTCATGTGCTTTAACAAGGTCACTCTGTGCAGCGTCTCCTGCAAAAATGATCTTACTATTCACACCTAGTCTTGTGATTATACTATCTAATTCATGAAAATTCAAGTTTTCAGACTCATCAACCAAGACTATACTATTATCTATAGTAGTTCCACGAATGAAACTTGTAGACCAGAATGATACTGTATCCTGTGCCTTTAGGTTACCATATAGCATCTCAAATGATGCATCATCAGGCATCTCAAACATATATCTTACCATGTTCTTATATGGTATCTGATATAAGTTTGCCTTGTCCTCGTGGTCGCCAGGTAGGAAACCAATTTCTCTTGTAGGAACTAATGATCTAACAATATACAATTTAGTATATGGTGTAGACTCATCAAGAATACTTTTGAGTGCAAGATACAGGGTAATGAATGATTTACCAGTTCCCGCTGCACCGAATAAGAATAGATGCTTATTATTCTGCCATGCCTCATACACCTTCTCTTGTGATGGTGTAAGAGGTTTAATATCTAATAAGTGATCTGCTCCTATTGGTTTTTTTCTCATTTGTCTGGATGATAGTCCAACCATAGTTGGTTGCTTCTTGCTTTTTACAGGCATACTAGAGTTTGTCGAATTTAGCGTAAGGGTGGTGTTTCTTGACGTTATTTAAACGATCTTTGAAACCTTGTGGAAGTTTGTTTTGATAATCACCAACTTCACTGACAGCGGATGCTACTCCTGCTTGCCAGTTCTTTTCCCATTCGGGATTATCAATCCTCCATTTCTCGTATTGAGAAATAGTAAGATTGAGTTCTTTCTCTTCGCCTGTGTGATAGTTTTTGACTGAATACTGTGGCATACTAACTCCATTCCAATGCTGTGGATACAATGGGAAAACATTCTATAAAAATCTGTCTACATGCTTCGGCAATGTCCATATGTTCTTTTTGCGTTCCATGTGCAGATCTTAAATCTATATAGTGAATCCAAGACCGAACACTACCTGTCATGTATATACGGGTCGGTGTTGCTAACGGGAGAACAAATCTCGCACATTCCTTCGCAATACCCTCACGTATGAGTTCGTTGTAGAGATCAATTCCTTCAGAGAAATACCTCTGAATTTGCCCTTGTAACCTCGCTTTCTGTTCCTGCGGTATGTCATCAATACTGTTTTGTCTGTTTTTATGATCCTGACTTCTAAGATCAGGCACGTCAATAGATCCCAACATGTTAGTGTTGGCATAACGTTGCGAAAATTCCTGATATGTAAATGATCTATGCCTTAGAATCTGTGCTGCAATTCCTCTAGTCGTTTCTATCTCTAGAGTCATGTGTGCTTGCTCGAAAACTGACCAGTGTTGATGTTTTATGCAATAACCTAGCAAACCAGCTACTTTTGGGTTGTCTTGGTTGTTCGGATTGCTCACTCGTGCCACGTAACCCATCGTTTCCTCTGCGTTTGGTGTCACTGTTATCAATTTTACGTTCATGTAGATTTCGGATTAGTTTGGCATATAGCACCTCTTGTGCTGTATAGAGATCGGGTCTTTTTTTCGCTCGTTTAATTAAGATTTTTGCTGCCTTCCTATTCTTCATATAGGTATTTATGCGTATGGTCGTGTAACGCATCAAATATTTCATCAGCAAGTTCGTCTAAGTCCTCGGTATCGGACTCAAACTTGAAGTCATCAGGTTTTCTCCTTAGTGCCTGATCCGCTAGTTTTGAGATATGACTTTTTATCGAAGAGGGGTGGAGAAACTCCTCCGTCACACCATCCGA
>FUFK010059377.1_pt1 | contig 11524 bp, 10 predicted proteins | sample 1021851 | NCBI WGS metagenome assembly FUFK01 (sample SAMEA51879418, study PRJEB19060) | metagenome
TGAAACAAACAGTTTCGTTCATTTACCTGTGGCTGGTGGACTAATCATGAGCGACTACCNCATTGCGATACTACCTGGCGACGGAACAGGGCGAGAAGTTGCTTTGGAAGCCCGAAAAATTCTCGATACAATCAGTCAAAATACCAATATTGGGTTTGAATTGACTGAGATTGCTTGTGGTGGTCAAAATTACCAAGAAACCGGTGAGGAATGGGCCGAGGGTTCGTTTGAGTTCTGCCGCGATGAGGCAGACGCGATATTCCTCGGCGCTATTGGTCATCCGGGAGCTTATTTGCCTAATGGAGATCTTGCTGGTGGTTCAGTGATTTTAGGCTTGAGATCGGGATTAGACCTTTACGCCAATGTTCGCCCAGTCAAATTATTTGATGGAGTAATGCACAAAGTTCACGGTAAGTTCAGGCAAATATGGGAGCCTGAAATGGTCGATATGACAATANTGCGAGAGAACACTGAGGGACTTTACCATTCGCTATTAAAAAGGGCCTCAAATCGCGCCCAAGGATTACCTGAATATACCATTCCGGAGGTAGAATTCCCAGATTTACACGGCGAGGTAGTCTATGACCCAAGGCCAATTTCTTCACACGGCACAGAAAGGCTAGTAAAAATGGGATTTGAAATATCCAAGACAAGAAATGGTGCACCCTTAGATGGTGTTAGTCGAGTATCGTGTATCGATAAGAGCAACGTTACCCGAGGATGCCAGTTGTTCAGGAAAACATTTGACAGCGTGGCGAGTAACTATCCGGATGTCGCCACAGACTACGGCTACATTGACGCGTTTACTCAATGGCTTACTCGAACTCCTGAGCATTACGATGTTGTTGTGACCTCAAACATGTTTGGTGATATTGCAACCGACCTTGCATCAGTTTTGCAAGGAGGTATGGGTATGGCAGGGTCAGGAAATATCGGTGATGATCATGCCTTCTTCGAGCCAGTTCACGGATCGGCACCCAAATATGCAGGAATGAATAAAGTCAATCCAATTGCTTCAGTTAATTCCATTCAGATGATGATGGACTGGTTGGGAAGAAAAGACGGTAATGCCNAAATCCTAGAAATNGCTAAAGCAATTGAGCAGAGCGTTTCGGCTCATCTTTCTGAAGGTAAGCACCTTACCTATGATTTGGGTGGTAACGCAAGTTGCAGTATGGTCGGAGATTTGATTGCTCAAAGACTAGCAACATCACTAAGTGAGCGATAATCAAAATTTCTTTGGCACTGTTACGGCACTAGAGTTTTCTAGGTCTAGGTCTTCCTCATCTTCTTCAATTGTAACAGTAATTTCATCATTGTTGGTCGGGGTTTCTTTTGCCAGAGTCTCTAGCTTGTTGATGTGTTGTTGAATTAGTTCAAACTCTATTTCTAAATCATCCATTTCGTCTCTCACTGACTCGATTTTTGCGCTTATTCGCGCGGCGAGTTTCTTCAACTTCCTCATTACTCGCTTCTCGGACATGGTGATTCCAATGGCTTCGAGTTTTTGAATTAAATCATTGAGATTGGACCGGTGGATTACCTAATTTGTGCCGTAGTCCTGCTGCCACTACCGCACCGATAATCGTTGCAGTAAAGTATATTGGAATAACTTCGATTAGACCTGAGGCAATGTTTGGGCCAAAGGTCCGTGCGGGGTTCATTGACGCTCCGGTATATGGTCCAAAGAAAAACGCCAATACTGCAACAACAAGTCCAACAACGATTCCAACTATGTAGTCGTTGTCGGTATGCCAAATGGTTAGGTAAATACTCAACATTAGAGTGAATGTGATAATAATTTCAATTGTTATGCCCAAGTCCATACTGGTCGCGAAATCGGTTGCGCCGGAATTGCCAACGAATAGACCAGCCAAAAGACCACCAATTAATTGGGCAGTCAAGTATGCCGGTAACAGTCTCTTTTCTAGTTCCCCTGTGAGACTGAAGGCAATCGAAACTGCTGGGTTGATGTGAGCTCCACTATACTTGCGCGAGGCCATTATGACCAGACAAACTGCTCCACCAAAAGCCAATGAAATAATTGGCCCACCTAGCTCTTGTTTGATTGCCATACAGCCGATGAATACCATGAAGAATGTTCCAACCAACTCTGAAACGAATTCAACACGCATAATCCTGCCAGATACTGGCGTTTAATTCGTTTTTCTACATAGATTAGCATATCATAATTGTGAATAACTCATACAGTCTAGGCTTACCATGGCGCAGGACGGCAAGTTGATGGGAATCCCTCAACTACTGCAGTTCAACACCCTGATTATCCTTGCTACATTGTTCTTGGCGATAGTCGGTAGTCAGATTTTGTCGACTAACATGGGTGGTAACAACATCATTTATTCNATAATTATTCTATTGTTAGCCTTGGGTTTGCTGGTTGTTTCTGCAGACTTTTTCATCGAAGGTGCAAAAGGTCTTGCCCGCCGTGGTGGCATACCTGAGGTAGTAATTGGCTTGACTATAGTGTCGATAGGCACATCTTTACCAGAAATACTCGTTACCTCAACTTCCGCGCTAAATGTCACAGAAAATCAGGAAGTCGCTGATTTTGCGATTGGGGGCATCCTTGGTTCGGTTTTAGTCCAAATAACCCTAATTCTTGGCTTTGTTGCTTTGGTTAAAGGTCTGAAGATTAGGCCTTCATGGCTAAATCGAGATGGTCTGATAATGATGCTTTCACTACTTCTAATGACATTCTTCCTAATCAGCGATGAAGGTATAACTAGGCTTGAAGGCATCATTCTTTCCAGCCTCTACATAGTATACATCAGTTGGCTACTCTACAACAGAAAGGAGATAATGGATGAGGAATCAAGCGGAGAGGCTGAATCCATTGAATTACGTAGCTTGTCTTGGTCGGGTGCAGCATATTTTGTCATGGTATTGATTGGATTGGCACTTGCGGTTTTTGCCGCTCATCACTTAGTTGTGAATGCCAGTGATCTTGCCTATGAAATGAATATTCCTCATGCAATTATTGGGACCTTTGTTTCAGGCTTAGGGACCTCATTACCTGAGTTAACCATTGCATTCATGGCTGCCAAGCGGTCGCAAGGCGTAGCAATAGGAACTCTGATTGGCTCTAATATAACCGACCCATTACTCTCAATAGGCATCGCTGCAACTGTACACCCACTCTATCTAACAGATGCCGGGTCAGACATGATAATGCTGGTAATTCTACCTGCCTCGATAATCAGCACGGCAGTTGCCCTATTGTTGATGCGCACATCTTATGAATTTAGAAAATGGGAAGGTGTTATTTTGATAGTGCTGTATTTCATATTCTTAGCCGTGTGTGAATATTTCCGAAGAGTCGGTTTCTAAACCATGAAATCTTAACCCTCCACTGCTTCGGGTAATCATGGTCAACTTCAAGCTTGATGATATGCAAGAAGGTTTGAGAGATTTAGCACATGAATTTGCTATTGATGAAATCAGACCAAATGCTGAACGGTGGGACGAAAAATCGCAATATCCAAAAGACGCAATTTCCGCTGCTCACGAGCTTGGTATTCTAAATCTACACATACCAGAAAAATACGGCGGAATGGGCCTCGGGTGCATGGAAGAAGTACTCGTCAATGAGGAACTTGCGTGGGGTGACCCTGGCTTCGCTACTGCGGCTTATGCTACTGCACTTGCCTGTGCGCCGCTGATTACCGGGGCAACAGAAGAACAGAAAGAAATCTGGCTTCGTAGAGTCGCTGAACAAGGTCACTTAGCATCGTATGCAGTTACCGAGCCAGGTGCTGGTTCAGATGTCGCAGCCTGTAAAACAACGGCGGTCTTAGACGGCGATGAGTANGTCATCAATGGGGAGAAAATGTGGATAACTGGTGCTGGTTACTCAGATTTCTTTTTTGTATTAGCAAAAACCGACATAAACGCCGGATATCGTGGTATGTCTGGATTTATTGTCGAGCGTGATGCGGAGGGATTTTCTCTGGGCAAAAAAGAGACAAACATGGGACAAAGATGTTCTGACACAAGGTCAATTGTATTCGATAATGTAAGAGTAAGCAAAGACCAATTAGTTGGCGGTAGCGAGTCTGGAGGATGGATGAATGCCATGAAGGCATTCGATGTCAGCCGACCCAATATTGCTGCTCATGCAACCGGTCTTGCTCGTGCATCTTATGAGCATGCATTACAATATTCCAATGAACGCTCAACCTTCGGTAAACCTTTACACAAGCATCAAGCAATACAATTTATGCTTGCAGATATGAAGACGAAAATCGAAGCCTCCAGAATGCTTACTTGGAAGTCAGCATACGAGTCTGACGGAGGTATTAGGAATACTGAGTCTGCTGCCCATGCCAAACGTTTCGCTGCCGATACAGCAATGGAGGTTTCAACCGATGCAGTGCAAATTTTCGGCGGCTATGGTTACTCAGAAGAGTATCCAGTTGCCCGACTAATGAGGGCTGCCAAAGTAATGCAAATTTATGAAGGATCATCCCAAGTCCAACGCATGATAATTGGACGTGAAATTACTAAAGATTTCTAGCCGGTTTTGGCGGTGATTGTTTGCCCACATCTACCCCAGCGGTGATTCTGAGTGGTGGTCTAAGTGAACGCTTGGGACAGCCAAAAGCGCTGGTAAAAGTCCGTGACCAGACCATCCTCTCAATTGCAGTGAAAAAGCTACAAAATGTTGGTTGTAATCCAATAATTGTAGTGGTCAATCAAAATCTCCAATTTGAAGCCCTAGTAAACTCAAATGGCGCCACTGTAGTAGTAAACAAGACGCCGGAAACTGGTAGGACAGGCAGTCTAAAAATTGGGCTTAATTCAATAATTTCTGAGTTGGGCAGAATTCCCAGCAAACTACTCATGGTCCCGATAGATCGTCCGGGGTGGAAGGTAGCACACGTTATTCAATTGTTGAATCAAAATACCTCCTCATGCTTGGCCGAGGGAAAGAAAAAAGGGCACCCAGTATTAATAGTAAAAAATAACTTACTTGATATATTAGGTGCTAATGATGACACTCCCTTGAGAGAGTTGATTGATTTCGATGCTTTACAAATAGATGGTGGTCTATTATCACTGAACATAGATACACCTGCTGATTTAGCCATACTGGTCGAAAATTCAGATTTCTTCGATGAACTTTGAGGCGTAAATAGTATGTGTGAAGATTGTTAGCCCAAGCCATGACGAAGGAAACTCTGACCTGGGCGGTCAATCAATTAACGCTCAGAAAAAGAATCGTCATGGCTAGTGTGGTGCAAACCTCTGGCAGTGTCCCGGGAAAAGTGGGGGCTCGTTTAGCGATAGCTGAAAACACCAGTGGTTTTCACGGCACAATTGGAGGAGCGGGTCTAGAACTCAAGGTTTTGAACAGATGCCNTGAGTTGATGTTAGAACAATTTGAACCGTTTGGAGAAGTGCTAACGTTCGGTTTGAATAAGGGTGCGAAGGGCTATGAAGTACAACCCCTTGATTCTCTTTGCGGAGGGCGAGTTACAGTGTCAATAGAGGTAATAATCCCACCTCCACATGTTCTATTGATGGGCGGAGGGCATTGTGCCAGTGCTCTAGTTACCACGATCGAATCATTGAATTGGAATCACTCAGTTTCTGATTCGAGAATAGAATATTGTAACGCAGAATTATTTCCAACCGCCACAGAATTAATCCATTCATCAGTTGGTGACTTCCTTGCGGCTGAATCAATTAATACAGTAAGGCGATTTTCTGACATACTGCTACTAGGTCACGATTGGTCAGAAGATCAAGAAAGGCTGCTTGGTCTATTGAAATTATGTCAAGNCGGAGGCAGCACCCCAGATGGAAGAAATTTCCCTCGTATCGGGGTTATTGGTAGTCGCAGTAAATGGCAGTCATTTAGCCGAGCAGCAACGGAACAAGGTATCAACAGCGAGCAACTCGATAGCGTAATTTGTCCCATTGGGCTGAATATTGGTGCAGAATCACCTGAAGAAATAGCCATCGCAGTAACCGCGCAAATTCTAAGTCTAGCAAAAGGAGTTTCTCCAGCCGATGAAAACTGGCGACAGTCACTCTGAAACTCTAAATATTTCATTTCTGAAGTATCGCAGTTCTTCGATTGACTCCAATATGTCATCGAGGGCTAAGTGTGCAGATTTTTTACGGTAGCGACCAACTTCTGGGTGCCACCGTCGTGCTAATTCTTTGACAGTTGACACATCTACCATTCGGTAGTGTAGGTAATCAGCAACTAAAGGCATTTCTTTATCCAAAAACCGGCGATCGTTCCACACACTGTTGCCGCACAGAGGGGCGGAATTAGGATCAACCCATTCTCTGAGAAATTCTACGGTTTTTTCCTCGGCCTCGCTCAAGCTGACTCCAGCAGTTCTAATCCTGTCAACTAATCCGCTGTTATTGTGATGGGTAGTATTCCATTCATCCATACCAGCCAGCAATTCTTCGGAGACTGTAATCGCAAGATTAGGTCCTTGGGCCAATATATTCAAATCGCTGTCTGTAATTACGGTAGCAATCTCGATAATCGATTCCTTGGTTATGTCCAGACCGGTCATCTCCAAGTCAATCCAGACCATGCGCTGACTTCTATCTCCCATGTCGGGCCCTACAACAATAGGCATTTCAACACGGCGGCCGATTTAGGTGGATAAGTGTTAATCAATTCTGAAGGTGCAAACTTTTGGTTTGCTGAATATTTTGTGTCTGAATTTTGCCACTAAACTATACGCAATGTTCCGCATTGGTAACGGCACTAGCCAACAAATTGGATACCACATTCGATAATACCATTTCATGTAAAGCAAACATCTTATTGCGGCACTTGATTTCATGTATGGTTTACCGTTTCTAATTAAGTAAACAGTATCTGCTGCAATAAATTTCTCGGGCATTGTCATAATCACTTTTTGTGCATCATCTGAAGTGTTTGGCCGATAACCAAGATTTGCATTTCCTGATATTCGCTTGTCAATGAACTCTGTCAGTCGATGACATAATCCACAGTCCCCATCAAGAAATAGGAAATCTCGGTTAATATCTTCACCAATCCGCTCTGACATTTCTATAGAATAGGTTCTGACATAAACACCATCAGAATAATGCGTCATATCAGGAGTTGAATGGTCAGCAATGCCGAAATCGAAACTTTTCGTAAGAGAGTTGTCGGTCAACACAACTTCAGCAGAACAAAACTCCCATGGTTTGTGGTGTGTATAACCACGCATAATTGAGCCACCCTTACTGGTGTAAAGGCTATATCTTTCGAACAAAAACTCTTCCAAACTACCTTGCTGTGCACGGCTTTTAGGACCTGAAATAGTAGTGCTACCGGATAATCCCATGTCTCCAGACCTTCTCTTGCTCTGCCAACTTACGGTGTTATCCTTGCTAACTACCCTGCCCTTGGCGTAATTATATGGTAACCCATATGCTTTAGTTGCATAACTGCAAGTAATCATGCTCTTTGCTTCCAGTGTGAGAAAAAACACCCCAGGGATACCATCTTTCTTGACGTAGGTTCTGACATTGAATTCTGGGAAGGTCGAAACGAAAGGAACTGAGAAAAACCATCGAGGTCGGACATTTTTCATGATAAATGGAACCACTCCGACATATGCCTTGCCATCATATGTATCGATTTCAAGTCCATCCGGAATGTGTGGTTGTAATTTATTGATATCAACCTCCCAGTGCATGAAAGTTAAGTTTCGCCACTCTTGAGTCAGTGCATGACTTCGTGAAGGCATTGGAAATGGGAGGTGGGCTGTCGGTACTTCTCCCATTGCTCCAACGCAAGATTTTATGTTGCTTCAATATAACCAATGATGCATCTTGTCACAGTCCATCGCCTAGTTATATTGATTTAAGTTCTCAACTAGGCACTAGTATGGCGGAGGCGATTGAAGCAGAGTTGATTCCTGATGAGTCATCGACAAATCTACTCGCCACCTTGCTAATTGCGTCGCTACTTATCAGTGCCATATTTCTAGCCATTGCCTATTCCCCGAGTGAGACTACAGTGTCTAACTCTGTCGAAGTGGCCGACTCAGACGAATGGCGAGCGTTTTCGGTAGTTGCACCGATTGATACCGGAATAAATGTCTATCATGATCACTTTAGGACCAATGAAACCTATCCACAATGGTTGCTCGATGACTTAGGCGTAAACAGGGTCTGCGAATTAACATTCAACGGCACATGGTCGGAGCGTTACGAAGCTGACCGAGCAGATTGCTGGGATAATCTCACCACCTCTGACATTGTCTATTTCCCTGGCACCAAAATTATCGGAACCTCACCAGATGGTAGCGGAGGTGTCCTCATATTAGACGATCCATCAGACGGACACGGAACGGCAGTGACCGGGTCGGTCATAGACGCTAATCCGGACGCAGTTATTTTCTTCGTTGAGGGTTTCTCTGACAGCGCAGTTCTTGCAGCGGCAAACCAACCTCTAGTCGATGTAATATCTACTTCGTTCGGTGCTATCGGTTCAATTCCAGTGCCCGGGATTGAGGATGCAACAAGGGTCGCAGTAGTAGACCACAACAAGCTGCATACCGGTGCTGCAGATAATTCTCCTTCTCCGGCAATCCAAGATGCAACTGCCGGTCCACCGTGGTCAATAGGTATTGCTGGATATGCAGAAGAGGGTGATGATCAGAAGGAGATAATGTCAGGTTCTTACCCCGATATCTCGGCTGATTGGACACAGTACCTGCCTAATCACGATGACATTGATGGTTATCATGAAACTTCAGGGACTTCTTTTGCCACTCCAAGGACAGCAGGAATTATTTCATTTGTTTTGCAAAGTTTGCGACATGAGTTTGCTGATTCGAGTTCCGGTGCCTCAGAGGAACGTGGTGGCATGTTGGTCAGTGGCAATAATTTTTCAGTATCTAATGCAGATGTGCGACAAGCGATTAATCTCTCAGCATGGTATCCAGACTTTGGCTGGGACCCAACATCTGGAACTATGCCTATATCCCCCGTATTGCCATGCACACAAACAGGCTGGGGTTTGGTCAACTTGTCAAATATTCAACCGCTCATCGCTCATCTAAACGAGACTTCACCGCTTCCCGACAGACCGTCTGATGTAGAGGCATGCATGGCTGCAAATCAGGAGATGAGAGAATCATATTGGGGAGCATACCCCAGTGCGGCGAATTCAACAGCAATCGTCACCGCAGATGAGTATGCAACGAGGTACATTTGACCATTTTGGTTCAGTACTTACATACCAATTATTGATTAATCAGTGATGATTGGGTAGAGTTGTATGACTAGAATGAGTAACAAGGTCTCAATCCTGTTGATTTCCCTAATGCTGCTGCCTTCACTTGGCGCAATCGTTCCAGTAAATGCTGAGGTTGCCTCACAGGAAGAGGAGGGCTGGTGGGTGGACACCACAGTGGATCGTAACAAGAACGGTATTGGTGACATGATTGAGAAGCACATCGATAATCCTATTTTACTCGAAGATGGAACCTTGCCGATAATAGTTGATTTTGATCATACTCCGGACCAAGCAGATGTTGACATGCTTGTGGAGAATGTGAACTACCAACATGAGTGGTTTTTACCTGGTATTGATGCCCTAGCGGGTAGGATTCCTGTTTCCTTACTTGAGCGAGCAAGTAATCTGCCTGGAGTCGTAATGCTGGAACTTGATGGTATAATGTCGATTCAAAACGGTGATGCAGTCGCTTTGCACGGTGTTGATAGTGCTTGGCAACAGACAGGGTATGATGGGTCAGGAACCACTGTTGCCATCATCGACACAGGCATTGACGGAGCTCATGCAAGTTTAGATGACCAAGATGACGATCCTGAAACTAATGACCCCAAAGTGATAGCATTCTATGACCCAGTAAACAACCCAACTTTGACCAATGGGACTGAGATATTCCCATATGACGACCAAGGCCATGGTTCTCACTGTGCAGGAACCACCGCAGGAACCGGTGCACCAACCTTTGAAGATCCGGGAATGGCACCTCAAGCAAAATTAGTCGGAGTGAAGGTTTTGGATTCTGGGGGTTCAGGCTCCTTTGCCGTGGTTATGGCTGGAATGCAGTGGACCATCGATAATCGCTACCAATTCAACATTAGAATCGCTTCAATGTCACTTGGTGCCTTCGGCATAATTGAGTGGCAGTCATCGGAAGAAGACAGCGTAAACCGGATGGCTAACGAGATGGTTTACAACGATATCACGCTATTTATTGCGGCAGGAAACTCTGCTGGTCGAGGAACCATTGGAACTCCAGGTAGCGCTGAAGATGCAATTACAGTTGGCGCACTGGACAAGGATTCATCAATTGCGTCATACTCAAGCCAGGGTCCCACAGAGGAGAATAGAGTAAAACCAAACGTTGCTTATGTTGGCTCAGATGTTATGTCTGTGGCCCACAATACAGGTGATGGATATACCGCCTTTTCCGGTACCTCAATGGCGACACCGGGAGCCGCAGGTGTTGCAGCTCTAATGCTACAAGCCAATCCCGGCCTGAGTCCATTTGAAGTTAGGAATTTCATGCAAGAAACCGCAGAATACCGAGCCTGCACTTACATGGGAGACCCTGCCGGAATAGACGGCTGCGATGACAACGACGCACAGAATTTAGTCACTAAGAATCGGCAGAACAACGTCTACGGGCATGGCGAAGTCAGAGCACCAGAAGCAGTATTAGCTGCCGCAGAGAAATACTATGTCTTCGATAATTCGATGGGGATAATGATTGAAACCGACCCAACCCATGACAATACCCACACTCACTTGACACCGAAAGAATCAATCATGTTCACAACGAAAGGCGACATTGACTCTATACAATGGCGAAGTAATCATATTGTCGACGATTGGACAAACCTTCAATCCTACCGCAGTGGTGATACTGGCGGACAAATCACGGCAATAGATCTGATACAGCAATTCCAACATCTGCCAGGAATAGACTTAGACGGTAATCACACCATTTCCATCAGAGGTCTACAATCAAATCAAAGCGGCGGGCACTCCTCATCACCGTTGGTGACAATTGATGTTATGCTGATGGATACTGCATCGGCCTATCAACAAGAATCGGTAGACACTCCCGGTTTCACTTTCATCACAGTTTCAGTCGCCTCTGCCATCGCTTTGTTTGTCAACCAAAGGAAACCAAATGAAGAACAACTAGTTGAACAATGATGGCTAAAACAAATCATTCAGTCCGTTGTTAGGCGGTGAAATAAAGAGTGGCAGGTTGTGGCCACATCATATGTCGTGGCTCAAAGACCCAGAGGGTCAGGACCATCAGAAACTCAGCCTAACATATCGCATGTTACGCAGATTCAATCGTTCGCTGATGTCAGTTTGGTTTAGGGAGTTGGATATAGTTGACAATGAGAATATCCCGCATGAAGGAGGTATCATGTTTGTTTCTTGGCATCCAAGTGGATTGATCGATCCAATGCTCCTTCATGCATCTCTACCCGGTAAGTTGTCCATTTTGGCTAAACATACCTTGTTTGA
>FUFK010066739.1_pt1 | contig 11524 bp, 13 predicted proteins | sample 1021851 | NCBI WGS metagenome assembly FUFK01 (sample SAMEA51879418, study PRJEB19060) | metagenome
TAAAAAAATTTAAAGTCAAAGCTATAAACCAGATTGGTGGAGTTTCAATAATTTTTTTCAATTAAAATAACACGNTATANNTATATNATTTTNTCCTNCNTAGTATATATTGATTTATTTTNTAATTAAATTNGTATATTAGNNTTNATTAAATTTAATTTNTGAAGGTTNNTNTATGTTTAGTTTATTTATTGGAATANTTTGTATTATCGGATTGGTAATTGGAACTATATTATCAGTATCNGATTTTGGAATATTTTTTGATGCACCCGCGTTTGGGATTGTTATAGTTGGCGCATTTTTATATTCTATTGCTGCTGGTGGCGAAGCTGCAGACAGAATTGAAAATTTTGGAATAGGAGCTGTNAGATTTGGATGGTTGGGTTTCTTTATAGGGATCATAATTATGTCAGCAAGTAATATTATCATTTCATTAGATAATATTGGACCAGCACTTGCAGTAGCTCTTTTAACTCCTTTTTATGGTTATTTTATAAAGATTTTAACAAATGTTATTGTTAACAGAATGGATTACAATAAATTAATTGAAGAACTTAATGAGGAAAAATTAGAGAGTTAAAAATATAAGTGATCACTAATTGTGATCACTTATTTAATTTATCCATAAATATTTGTTAATTGAATAACAGCATTAATTAGNAATAANGCAGCAAAANCTAATCCCAANCTATCAACNGGNATNTCTTTAGTTTCCTTACCAAAGTTTGTTTTTGCTAATTTATCGTCCATCTCTAAAAGCAATANTTTAAAGTTCTTTGTAAGTCTTATTANACCAAAAGAGCCNATTAATGTAATAGCNACTATTGTACCTGCAACAACAAGCTCTTTACCAGCTAAATCACCAAATATAATTGTCATTGTCATTGCAATATGTGTAACTGATAAGATAGAAAGAACTATCATCATATAATAGAAAGTATTAATTTGAAGTGTTTGTCTTTGATTTGGATCCATTAGCCTCTCCTTTATTTCTAAAAAACAATTTCAAAATTCATTAAAAAAAGTTATCATTTCGATTAGATTAAAGATATTTAAAAATTGAATACCTCAGTATTAAAAAATGAATAATATTATTAATAATATTGATAAATTTCCTAAAGGTGCTGCATGGATGGGCGGTAATTACATGGACATTTCTGAAGCAAAAATACCTGTTTTAGATTGGGGGTTTTTAAGGTCAGATGCTACATATGATGTAGTTCATGTTTGGAATAATAGATTTTTTCAATTAGATGAACACATTAGTAGATTTTTTGCTTCAACTGAAAAATTGAGAATGCCGTGCTCATTAAAAAGGAAAGAGCTAAAAAGAATTCTTGCGGGATGCGTGAAAAGAGCCAATCATACTAATTCTTATGTTGAAATGATCCAAACAAGAGGCATGTCTCCTACTTTTGATAGAGATCCTCGAAAATCACATCCAAGATTTTTAGCATTTGCAATACCTTTTGGCTGGATACTTGATCCTAAAAAATTTGATGTTGGGATTGATTTAGCTATAAGCAAAATTAAAAGAATATCTCCAGAATCCGTTGATCCTAGAGTTAAAAATTATCATTGGCTTGATTTAGTAAATGGTATGTTTGAAGCTTACGACAGAGGTCATTATACAGCTGTTTTAGTAGATGAAGAAAATAACGTTCTTGAAGGTCCGGGGTTTAATATTTTTTCCATAGATAAAGATGGCCTTAAAACACCTAAAATTGGAGTATTGGAAGGTATTACAAGACAAACCACAATTAAATTAGCTTCGGAGTTAGATATTCCTGTTCAAGAAAAATCAATTGGGTCTGAAGAATTTATTCATTCAAAGGAAGCTTTTGCTACTTCTACTGCAGGAGGTATAATCCCAATTACAAAAATTAATGGAAGAAAAATAAATAACGGACAAATAGGAAAAATAACTTCACAGTTAAAGGATCTTTATTGGGAAAAGCATGCTGACCCTAGTTGGAGTGAAAGTGTAGATGAATTAATATAAGAAGTGCTTTTACATTCTATTCATTAATTNCTCATGTAGCTGAATTATGTAAAGAAGAAGAGTTGTTCCCTTTTTTTATAAGTGCAAATATGCCAAACGCAAGTCANCATAATGAAAAATTACTGGAAAAATATAAAGCAAGAAACCCTCATATCTAAATAAATTTTTATTGACTTAAAATTTCTGTCTAGCATTACTTATACATATGTTTGATCCAGGAAAGCCTGATGGCACAAATGATACTCTAAAAATTGGTATTTCAAATGATGGAAAACCAAGTTTAGATCATTTTTATAAAGTTCCAGCTAGATGCGGTATCGCAGTTAAATTAGAAAAAAATCAAACAATCCAAATTGAAAATAGATTTGGTACCCAAGTTTGTGATTTTTGGGCATTTAACTCACATAATTTACACGAGCATCTTTCTATGGAGCATGTACATACGTCTCTTGGATCCGTTTTGCCAAAAATAGGTGATAGCCTGGTATCAAATACTAGAAAAAAAATGTTTACAATAATTGAAGATACCTCTGAAGGATTTCATGATACAATAATTGCGTCTTGCGACCACCACCGCTATCAAGAATTAGGCTGCAAAGATTACCATGATAACTGCGTTGACAATCTTAGAATGGCACTTATAGCCATCGGTAAAAAAGCACTAGCTATTCCTTCACCTTTTAATATATGGATGAATATTCCTATTGACCGAAATGGAAGAATTGAATGGTTGCCACCAAGAGCTAAACCTAAAGATATAATAAAATTAAAATCTCACATGGAAAGCATTGCTGTGATGTCTTCATGTCCTCAAGATTTAACTCCTATCAATGGAGAAAATTGCAAGATACAAGATGTTTATTTTAAAGTTTTCAATTAATTAAATGAAACTATTATTTAAAGTATTTAATTATTTACTTTAAATATAATTTTTAAATAATTGTTTTAATTTATTTTATTATCTTTTTTAATTCTTTAATATGATCAACATTTACACCGCAACAACCGCCAATAAAATCTACACCAAAGTTAGTCCAGGTTTTGGCATAATCAATGAATTTTTCTTTTTGCATGACTTGTTTAAAAGCCCATTCGGTAGACTCAAGATTTTTCGAGTTATTATAAGAGCTAGAGTTTGGGTACACTCCAATAAGCCCGTCCCATACTTTTTTTAACTCTTTGAGACANTTTAATGTATCTTTAATTCTAGTATGCATAATACATATTGCATCAACATCTATTTCATTTAAATACATTACTGCTTTNTNTAGACTTTCACCATTCTCAATAGCTGCTTCTACACTTTCACCTAAATAAATACCCCCCTTGTCATCTATAGAACATGTTAATCCTACCCAAATAGGCATTTTAGTCTTTTTTACTGCATCCAAGGTTGTAATCATTTGTTCCATATCAACCATCATTTCTAAAATAAGAAAATCAACGCCCATATTTTTCATAATATTTGCCTGAGTTTCTATTGAAGAACTTAATTCTTTGAAAGATGGTTTACGGCCTGTCCAAGTCCAATAAGATACNCCACCTGCAACTAAGGCATTTTTGGAAAGTTGTTTTCTTGCCTCAATAGCAATCCTTACACCCTCGATATTATACTTCTCAAAGTTTTCTAATTGACCTGCATCCTCTAATGCATGCTTCGTATTTGCAAAAGTATTAGTAATAATAATTTCTGAACCTGAGCGAATATAGTCTTTGTGGACATCTAAAAGAATTTCAGGATGAGACAAGGCCGCACCGCCATTCCAAGCGTGCTTAAGTTGTGGAACTCCCCTTCTTTCACACTCTGTTCCTGTCGCTCCATCCAAAAGAATAGTTTCGCCATTTCTAGCTCTTAAAATTAAATCTTGATATCTGCTCATGTTAAATTTTATTATATAAAAATTAATTTAGTATTCAAAATAAGGTTATTTATATCAATGAAATTTGAAAACGATAGTAGTATTCTTCAAAGAAAGATGTCTTCAAGTTATGTGGGTGTTTCAAGACGACAAGCTATGATTAAAGCACTTAATATTAACATTGGTGATATCATCTTAGATGTAGGTTGTGGTGGTGGTCAACTTATTGAAGATATTGCAAAAAGTGTTGGGATAGCTGGTAAAGCAATAGGTATTGATCCAAGTAGTTCTCAGATTTCTTCTGCTAAAGAACTTTGTTCGGGTCTTGAAAATACTTTATTTATATGCTGTTTAGCAAATAATATTGATTTAGAGAGCGAGAGTGTTGACGCTGTAGCATCCATACAAACTTTTGAATATATAGATGATATTGATGAAGCTTTAACAGAAATCAAAAGACTCTTAAAGCCAAGAGCAAAATTTTTAAATATATCAACTCTTTGGGACTACTATCGATTTCACGGTCCTGAAAAAAAACTTAATGATTTGATGCACGATGTGTTCAAGGAGCACTGCTCACATCAAATGGTGCCAACCTTTCTCAATGGCAGGTTAAAAAATTTAGGTTTCAAAGATATCAAAACTACTGAATTAGCTTATGTTTTTACAAAACGAGATGAAAACTCTTTTGCAAAATATGCTGAAACTTTAATAGCAAATTTTGCTCTCAGTAAAGGGGTTGAGAAAGAAAAAGTTTCAGAATGGCAAAGGCAAATTAAAAAAGCAGAGGAAAATGGAAGGTTTTGTTTTACATCAATTCCTGTTTTAACTGAAGCCATACTTGAAAAATAGTTTTACTTACTCCAACCTCTAAAGTAATTTTCATTGGCAAATTCTGAAAGTTTATAGGTGCACCAATAAGAACCTTTATTAATATTTTCAAATTTCTTGTGATTATATTTCGATGGCCATAATTTCCCAAATCCATAAGATCCACCATGAGCTCGACCAGATCTTTCAGCTAAATGGCATACCATCGGCAAAGGGTCGTAAGGCTCATCTGATGTAGGTGTTAAATAGACCGAATCTTTAAGATCAGGGCATCCTGTATTATTATGATTATAAATCATATTCCCTAAAAGATTAGCATTATTTTGTATACTTAATATACTCGGNCCAAAAACATGACCATTTTGATTTCCATCTGTGCATTTCCAGGCAAAACCTTGACCGTGAAGTAGTTCATGCATAGTAATTTGGATACGCCNTTTTTTCCCATCATTATGACGACTTTTTAAGAATGTGTATCCTGAATGGACTCCCATTTGACCACCATTTGAGTGAACCACATCAGCCCAAACATAATATAATTTTTTTGGGTTATTAAATCCTAGCTTCTGGATAAAGTAATCTGCGTAACTATTATTCCAACCCTGTGAAGAGCCTTTTCTATCTAATCTAATAAATGTAATGTCTAACTTGCCATCTATTCTGTAATCAAACTTATACTTTTGTTTATTTCCTGTAAGACGAAACATTTCTTCATTGAGTTCTTCAAGCTCTTTTTGCATTTTCCCGTTAATATCCCATTCATTATCTTTTCCGTCTTTATCAAGCATATAAATAAAATGAATTTGATAATCATCATTTAAATCAGGCTGATCTTCAAAGTATCTTTTCCCTTTTTCATTAGATGAAAATTCAGATGAACTTTCATCATCTTTAGGACAGTTAAAAACACAACTTGCTTTTGATGAAGTTGAGCAAATTAAAATTAGGATAAAAATTAGAGTAAATGAAAAAGAAAGTGAATTATTTAGTTTTTTAAACATTAAATTTTAAGTAGGTATATAGTCTTTACCAATAGGTGAAATTATCTTTGTACTAGCAACATCAGCACCAGCCTCCTCTCTGGCTTTTGCAATATCCTCTCTCTCACCAAATGTTTTCATTTGGATTGGATCTTGAACCTCAATTACTGTATAAACCTGTGTTTCATCCGGGTTAGTTCCAGCCCATATCATTTTCATTCCATTTTTCTCAGCTTCGGGAGCCAGAGTTTTACTCATTTTGGTCCAAGTTTCAAATCCTTTAGATATATTAACTGTTACTAGTAATTTCATTTTTGTTTCCTTATTTTTTTTCGAAATCTCTTTAAGTTTAAATAAATGTTAAATTTAATTAAAACTTACTATTGCAAAATTTTAATCATTAGTGAAATGTTATTATATAGTCTTATTAATACCAAAACATATCAATGGAGGAAGTTCATATGATTTTTAGCTTTAAAAAAATTTTTTATGCAACTGCATTTTCAACTTTATTAGCTGGATCTGCATTTGCTGATGCAGTTACAGTAGTTTCATGGGGTGGATCATACGGTAAAGCTCAGGATGCAGCTTTATTTACGGATGCTTCAAAAGATTCTGGAATTGCAATAAATAGAGAATCTGGTGCAAGTATGTCTAAAGTTATGCTTCAAGTTGAATCTGGAGCTGTTATTTGGGATTTAGTTGTAACTGGTTCTGGTGGAGCAGCAAATGCTGCTAAAAATGGTGCCCTTGAAAAAATTGATTTCAATGTAGTAGATGTATCAAACTTTTTAGATAACACATATACAGATTATTGTATAGGTTCAGATGTGTTCGCAACAGTAGGTGCATGGAATACTGAAAAATATGGTGAGCCAGGCACTCCAGGTGCACCTAACTCGTGGGCTGATTTCTGGGATGTGGAAAAGTATCCTGGCACTAGATCACTAAGATTAAATAATGTTGATGGAGTTTTAGAGCCAGCTGTAATGGCTATGGGAATTCCTCCTGAAGAAGTATATGATTTTCTTTCATCTGAAGGCGGCATCGATAAAGCAATCGATAAAATAAGAGAATTAAAACCACATATTTCAGTTTATTGGAAATCAGGAGCTATGCAAGCTCAACTTATGAAAGATGAAGAAGTTGATTTCATAACAGGATGGAACGGTCGTTTTGATAATGCAAAAAAGGATGGAGCTAAAGTTGGATATACTTTTAATCAAGCTTTGAGGGATTATGATTGCTTTGCAATACCGAAAGGAGCACCGAATAAAGATCTTGCAATGAAATTTCTTGGNGAAGTTTCAAAAGCAAAATACCAAGCCAATCTTCCATTCCATATTACTTATGGGCCAACTAACAAAGAGGCTTATGAGATTACAACTGCTCCAAAAGAGTTAATTGAGGCGTTACCATCTCACCCAAAAAACTTCTCAAAAATGTTAGCTGTAAGTCTTGACTGGTATGCAAATAACAGGGAAGTAGCTTTAGAAAAGTATATGGAATTTCTAAGCGAATAATTTTCAAAAACCTTAGCTGACGTTATTTAAAAAATAACGTCAGCAAAATACTATAAACAAAATGAGACAAAATATTACCTCTTTAGAGATATCAATTAAAGATCTTACCAAGAGATACGGTAAGATTTATGCTCTCGATACTGTCAGCNTAGATATTAAAGCAGGTGAATTTTTAACTTTGTTAGGNCCTTCAGGNTCAGGAAAAACGACCTTACTTATGGCAATAGCAGGTTTCAATCGCCCCGACTCAGGAAGTATTAAATTTGCCAATCAAGAAATGATTTTGACGCCACCGCATAAGAGAGAAGTCGGTATGGTCTTTCAAAACTATGCTCTTTTTCCACATATGTCAGTATTTGAAAATATTGGTTTTCCTCTCAAACTTCGAAAAGCACCAAATGATCAAATCAAAGAAAAAGTTCATGACGCTTTGAAAACTGTCCAACTGTCAGATTACGCAGATAGAAAAATTGATCAACTTTCCGGTGGCCAGAGACAAAGAGTTGCNCTTGCAAGAGCATTTGTATTTGGTCCAAGGATATTGTTAATGGATGAACCNCTCTCCGCATTAGATAAAAAACTAAGAGAGCAAATGCAAATTGAGTTAAAGCAACTACACAGGAAGTTAGGAGTTACAACTGTTTATGTTACTCATGACCAGAGAGAGGCTTTGACAATGTCTGATCGAATTGCTGTAATTAACGAAGGTAAAATTGAACAATTAGGAACACCAAAAGAAATTTACAACGCACCAAATTCCAGTTTTGTAGCTGATTTTATTGGGGAGTCCTCTTTTCTTCAACTTAATAGAAAAGGTAATGATCTATATTTTTCATCCGAAAAAATTATAACGAATAAAAAATTAAATAAAAATAAAGAGTGGGCGATGGTTATAAGGCCCGAGAGATTATCAATAGTAAATAAAAGTTACAGGAAAAATTCTTCGAATATTCACTTTTCAGGGGAAATTTCTGAATTGGTTTTTCAAGGAGAAACAGCCCTAGCATTAGTAAAACTAATGGAGGGAAATTTCTTGTCTGTTAGGTTAAGTACTAAATCCAGTGATGATTTTGATAATTTAAAAACTGGAAACAAAATACAACTTTGTATGAACCGAAAAGATGTAATCATTATTCCACATTAATAATTAGAAATAAAAATATAATGAATGAAAAACTTTTGAAATCAGCTGAGAGAAAAGAGCAATTGTTACTAACAGCGCTTACAATCCCGGCATTAATTTCAGTTACACTAATTATTGTAATCCCTGTTGGTTGGCTTTTTTCANTATCTTTCCTTGGAAAAAGTGGTGATTTTTCTCTTGAAAATTATCAAAAAATGATTGTTTACAAGTCATATTTTAGAGTTTTTAAAACAACATTTAATGTTAGTTTTNTAACTACGATATTTTGTATTTTACTTGGTTACCCACTTGCTTATTTCTTATCTCAAGTTCCAAAAAAATTAGTTGGTATTTTTATGATAACTGTTCTTCTACCTTTTTGGACTTCACTTCTAGTAAGAACTTACGCTTGGCTAGTGTTGCTGCAGAAAAAAGGGATGATAAATAATTTTGCTATTGATATGGGAATTTGGGAAACTCCTATTAAACTTGCGCACAACTTAAATGGAACACTTGTCGGAATGATCCATATAATGCTTCCTTTTATGGTTCTGCCTTTGTATGCAGCTATGCAAAGGATTGATAGACAAACAATGCAAGCCGCATCAAATTTAGGCGCTACACCAATTCAAGCATTTTGGCAAATATTTGTTCCTTTATCTCTGCCCGGTGTTGCAGCTGGGTCGCTTATAGTTTTTATCCTCTGCTTGGGCTTTTACGTTACTCCAGCAGTTCTGGGTGGTGGTAAAGTTATAATGGTTTCAATGCAAATTACGGCTATTTTAGAGGATCAATTTAATTGGGGGGCGGCCAGTGCTTTAGGAGTAGTGTTATTAGTAACAACTTTTATATTTTTACTTCTAGCATCAAGGTTTTTAAAACTCGATAGTATAATGTTTGGGAAACATTAAGATGAATTGGTTGAGNAAACAGGCTTCGGATACGCAAATTACACATGGTCAGAGAATTTGGCTTTATTTTCTTNCTGCAGTAATAATGTTTTTATTGGTTTTTCCAACTTTAATTGTAATTCCCATGTCATTTTCAGATTCTCAATATTTAGAATTTCCTCCTGAAAAATGGTCAATTAGATGGTATGAAGAGTACTGGGAAACGCCNCGTTGGATTAATGCAACTATAACATCATTGCAAGTTGCTTTCTTTACAATGCTCTTAGCTACACCAATAGGCACAATGGCAGCATACGGNNTGTTTGTTTCTGGAAGTAAATTGGGACGGTATGTATTTTTCTTATTAATGACGCCAATGATAATNCCAGTAATATTAATNGCTATAGGTACTTTTTATGTTTTTGGTAAAGTAGGAGTTGTAAACTCTATTCCTGGTCTTGTGTTGGCTCATACTGTANTGGCTGTTCCAATTGTAATGATAATTATGACNTCAGCTTTAAGAACGTATGACTTGAACCAGGAGTTAGTAGCAAGAAGTTTGGGGGCATCAAGAATAAGAGCATTTTTTTCAATTACATTACCGCAAATAAAATTTTCTATAATTATATCTGCTTTATTTGCATTCCTTACGTCATTTGATGAAGTAATAATATCAATTTTCTTGTCTGGAGGTGGCAATTCAACACTTACTAAACAAATGTTCAATGCTTTAAGAGATTACATTGATCCAACAATAGCTGCAATTTCAACATTGATGATAGTTTTGTCGACAACATTAATGCTTGGAGCACAATATCTAGGAAAAGAAGATTAAAGAAATTTAAAACTATTTTTGAAAGNTTNTTTAGATAGTTTNNTTTGCTAATTTCTTATAGCCCATCCNGCAAAAATAGTTTCTAAAAAAACTACTATGTAATACAAAAATATTCCCATTAAAGCTAAAGTAATAAGAACAGCAAACATTAAAGGATAGTCAGCACTAATTTTTCCACTATCAAACAAATGCCCCAAACCTTTTCCATGTGGTTCAATAATTTCCATTAGATTTGTTCCAATAAATGCNAGAGTCGTTGACACTTTCAAAGCTCCAAAAAACTCTGGTAATGTTTTCGGNAAAGCTATTTTATATATAANTTGAAACTTACTNGCNCCTAATGATGAAAGAATATCTTCATATTCTCGCTCCAAAGTAGATAAACCAATGGATATTGAAACAGCTATTGGAAAAAATGATATAAGTATGACTATTAAGATTGTATTCATATCATGCATTCCAACAAATATTAAAGCTACAACAGGNACTACTGTTGCTTTTGGAATAGCATTAAAACCAACTAATAATGGGTAAAGTGCTGTTCTCATTGCTTNTGAGANACCCATTATAANACCTAACAATACTCCAACTAATACTGATAAAATGAGGCCAATAACTGTCCTCCAAAAAGTTTCCCAACCATATTGTAAAAATAACCATTTAAATTTCCAAAAGGCAGGTCCCAAATCTGATGGTGAAGCCATCTTATAATTTGGCCAATTGTTAACCCATACAATGAATTCCCAAAAAAAACAAAATATTATCAAGCTTATAAAAGGAATAATAAAATTAGATAATTTATTCATTTTTATTTTGAGCAACCTCTATTTGATCTCTTAAATTTGATAATATTTTAGAAACTTCAGGGGTATATAAATCAGAAATTTTTTTATTTTTTTTAAAATTTGTAGATACTTCATACTGTAAGGTTGCAGGTCTATTTGATAAAACAATTACATTATCAGATAAATAAACAGCCTCTCTTAAATCATGAGTAATTAAAATGCATGTAAAATTTTGCTCTGATTTTAATTTATGCATAACATTCCATAAATCCTCTCTTGTAAAAGCATCTAATGCAGCAAATGGCTCATCTAAAATTAAAACTTCTGGTTCGTGAACAAGAGATCTACATAGTGAAACTCTTTGTTTCATTCCACCAGACAGTTCTGATGGTCGATTTAATTCAAATTCTTCCAAACCTACTAGTTTTAGAAGTTTTCGAGCCCTATCTTTTTTTTGAGCTGTTGATAAATTATTTGAAACTATTTCAAGTGGGAGTATGATATTGTTTATAATATTTCTCCACTCAAGTAATACAGGATTTTGAAAAGCCATTCCAACAGTAGAAATTGGTGAAATAATTTTTTTATTTGAGATATATATTTCACCTTTTGTTGGTTTTATTAATCCGCTCACTAGTCTTGTTATGGTTGATTTTCCACAACCAGATGGACCTACTATTGCTGTAAACCCACCTT
>FUFK010018345.1_pt1 | contig 11522 bp, 9 predicted proteins | sample 1021851 | NCBI WGS metagenome assembly FUFK01 (sample SAMEA51879418, study PRJEB19060) | metagenome
AAATTAAAATTAGATTTTATTGATTCTCTTAAAGCGAATCAAAGCAATCTTGATTATCTAAATAATCAATTTTAAAACTAACTAGTTATTGATTTTAATATAGACAATCCATAAATAGCTGCTGTCTCCGACCTGAGTCTGTTTTTACCAAATGATATCTCAGTAATCTCATTATCTTTTGCCAATTGAATCTCGTCTTCNGAAAATCCACCTTCAGGACCAANAATNAGGCAAATTTTATTTGAATTTATAGACTCTTTTTTTAAAATATTTTTTGTCTTAAGATTTGCCATTATCTTTTGATCACTATTATTTTTTAAAAAATCAGAAAATTCCTCAGTATTATTAATCTTAGGTTTAAATAGTTGATTTGATTGCTTTAAAGAACTTATAGTAATCCTCTCAAGCCTTTCATGATTTACTTTCTTTTTTTCAGAATATTTGGTTATGATTGGAGTTATTTCTTTAATACCAATCTCTGTCGCTTTTTCTACAAGCCATTCAAATCTAGATGGATTTTTTAGAGGTGAAATAGCAATATGGATTGACACTTTATCAGGCTTTTTATTTAATAATTTTACTATTTTAACTTTAATTTTTTTTCCTTTTTCTATTATTTTACATTCTGCTAAAAGCCCATTTCCATTTGTAAAATTGAGTATATCCCCTATATCTCTCCTATATGATTTTATTATATGCCTACTGTCATTTTCATTTACTAATATCTCTATATCTGTTTCACTAAAGTTTGAAAAAAATAAATTCATTAGAAACTATATCTTGGTAAGGGTGTAGATTTTAAATCTGATAATTTAGATGTAGAATACTTTAAATAACCTACAATGCCAATCATCGCAGCATTATCAGTAGTATATTGAAGCTCAGGAATAAAAACTGTCCAGTTATTTTCTCTTGATTCATAATCTAATCTATTTTTAAGATAACTGTTTGCAGATACACCACCTCCAAATATTATTGAATTAATATTATGTTCTATTGCTAAAAATTTGACCTTATTTAACAAGTTATCTACTAAGTTTTTTTGAATTGACGCACATATGTCATGTAAATTTTCATCAATAAAATTCTTATTATTGTTTACATTACTATGAAGAAAATTGATAAAAGCTGTCTTAGTTCCGCTATAGCTTATATTTCCACCTTCAACCTTAGGTAAAGGAAAATTAAACCTATGTTCGTCTCCCATTTTTGATAATTTATCAATTTCTGGTCCAGCTGGATAGTCTAACCCTAATTTTTTTCCACACTTATCAAAAGCTTCTCCAATTGCGTCATCTAAAGTCTCTCCAATTATCTTCATTTTAAAATAATCCTCAACCAATATGAACTGTGTATGACCGCCAGATATTGTTACTCCAAGAAATGGAAAACCTGGCTTCTTTTTACCATTATCAATAAAATTAGATAATATGTGTGCTTGCATATGGTTAACCTCAACTACCGGAACTTTAAGTGAAACCCCAAGTGATTTTGCAAATTCAGTTCCAACAATAAGAGATCCCATTAATCCTGGGCCCCTTGTAAACGCTATTGCTGATATATCATTTATAGATATACCAGATTCTTTTATAGCCGATTCAACAACTGGTATTATATTTGAAAGATGAGCCCTTGACGCTAATTCAGGGACCACTCCACCATATTTTTTATGTATTGACTGGTTAGCAATTTTATTTGATAGCACTTTATCATTTTTTAAAACTGCCGCTGATGTATCATCACAAGAAGATTCAATACCTAGTATATAAATATCTTTATTTGACATTGCTATCTTTGTATTACAAATTTAATCAAGAATAGTCATTAAGAATTTAAAAAAAATATTTTTAATAATTTTTACTCTAGGCATAATCCTCTTTGCCTCGCTATATCTTCTTATTAATACCTCTGGAGTCCAAAATTATCTTAAGCAAAGTGTTATAAATTATATAAATATTGATAGTAATAATTATTTACAAATTGGAAATTCATCATTTAACTTAAGGGGTGAAGTCGTATTTAATGAAATTTCATTATCAAATAAAGAATCTGACACCATACTTTTTCTTGAGACACTAAGAACGAATTTCTTTCCCCTGGTTTCAGATTTAAGTATAAATAATTCTCTAAATATTGAAGGTCTTGATATTACAATTGATCTTACAAATAATAAATCAAAAAAGCTTGATACTGAATTTCAAGAAATAATAAATAATATTTTCTTTGACAGAGTTAATATTTTAAACTCGAGTGTTAAGATAATTATTGATTCAGTTCAAAATAGTATTGTAATCGATAAGCTGAATACATATGAATTTAATAATGATGACGGTCTGTTTTTTAAATTAAATAGTTTTTCAGGTAAAGTAAATGATTTAAAAATTGATGAGTTTAATTCTGAAATTAGCTACAGGGATAATCTAATAAACTTTTCTAATTCCAATTTAGTGTCTGATGATCAATTTGTAAAAGGGAATATAAATTTTCAGTTAGATAGTCAAAATAAGCTAAATAGTTTTCAAGAATCTTTTCTAGAATTTTCCTTAAGTGCTGGTAATTTTAATTTTTTAGATAAAGATTTAGCAGATAAAACTATTATCCAAGGGGAGATAATATTTGAAGGTTTAAAAGAAGAAATTATACTTGAAAAATTGAATTTAAAAACAGAGCTATTAGAACTTAATACAACTGGAATTTTAAAAGATATATTGACAAGTAATTATGAGGTTTCTCTAGACTTATCTGATATTGATATTAATGAAGAAGAAGTAAGTAAAGCATTAAATTTAAATCAAGAATTTACCCTTCCTATTCTTTTTGGAAATATAAACTTAAATGATGGGTTCATAAATTATAATTTTTCTCAAATCAATACCAATAATTCTTCTGCGAATATTTATGGAACTGGTTTGCTTGAAGATAAAAATTCATTTGACTTTAATATTATTTTAGATCTTTTAAACGATGACGAGTTATTAAGTCATTTTAATCTAGATAACCTGAAAATGGTCTCAAGATTTAAAGTAGTCCCTGATCAACAAATAACCTTTAACGGAGATATTGAGATTGTTGATAATGATAATACTACTAATGTTGATTTTAATACTAGTATTGTAAATAATAATTTGTCATCAAAAGTTGGAATAACCAAACAAAATGTTAGACTAGACTACGAAATTTATGGTAATCTCATAGATAAGAAGCTAAATGCAGATGGTAAAATATTTTTAGAAACAATTCCAGTAGATAACATTAATCATATTATTGCTGAGACTAATATTGAAATTGATTTTTCAGTTAAAAATAATATTCAATCTAATTTAAAACTAAAAGAAATTAGCATAGACATATTAAATGATAAAATATATTTGACTGAACTAAGTGAAATAAATGAAATTTTAGAAAGTGACTTCATAGAAACAAATAATAATTATGATTTTAGTTTTCAATGGGTTGATAACAAGCTTAATCTAAAATCTAATTTAGGCTCAAACATTTTAATCAATGGTTTTTATAATAATCAAAATGATATTGATATTAATTTTGAACTTTCAAATTTATTTATTCAAAATTTTTTTGAAATAAATAAGAATCAAATTTCTGGTAATATCGAGTCTAAAATAAACTTAAACAGAACAGAGACAAATAGAACACTTAGTTTAAGTACTTTAATAAGAGATATTAATATTAAAGAATACGAACTAGGTAGTTTAGAAATTAATGCTTTTGGAAATACAGATTTTGACTCATACTCAGTTGATTTAAAATTATTAAATAAAGATAATATTTCACTTTACTCTGAAGGAACAGTAATTGCAATCAATGAAAAACCAAATTTAGACTTAGATGTAAATTTTAATGATTTTGATATATCATTTATCGAAAAAATTGGTTCAAATACTTTAAAAGATATTTCTAGTTCAATTTCAGGACAAGTTAATCTATGGGGTTCATATGATAATCTGCAACATAACGGAAAATTGATTTTAAATAATTCAAAATTTTTAATTCCATATCTAAATATTGAATATTTAATAAATGATAATTCAGAGCTTACGCTTTATAATCAAAATATTGAATTTGATAACATATCAATAAGTCATACTGAGTCAAATTCTTTCTCTTCATTAAATGGAAAAATCAATCATACAAACTATAAGGATTGGAATTTAGGTTTACTATTTCAATCTGATAGATTATTTATTTTAAATAAAGATTTTGATGAAGATGAGAATTTTTATGGTAAGGCATTCATCGATGGTCAAATTTCAATTTCAGGTCCAACTAATCAGGTGGCTATTAATATTGATGCTTTAACAAAGTCAGGAACATACATTACCATACCTAGAACAAACTCCTATTCAATTGATGACTTTTCTTTTATCGAATTTAGTGACTTAAATAATCCAGATTTATTTACTGAAAATAATTTGTCAGATGATGTCAAACAGTTAAATAATAAAACTCTAGATCTTAATATTGATCTTGAGATTGATAACAATGCTCAAGTGGATATTACAATAGATCAGGAAACTGGAAGCTATATTAGTGGAATTGGAAATGGAAATCTATTTATGGAAATTGATTCTGATGGAAAATTCAATATTTACGGAGACTATACAACTAGTGAAGGTGAATATAATTTTAAAGATCTTGCTTTAATTGATAAAAAATTTAAATTAAAAGATGGTGGTACAATAGTTTGGGATGGTGAACCTCTCGGAGCACAAATGGATATTCTCGCAACCTATGAAGTGCCTGGTGGTTCAAACCCTGCCTTGCTTTTAGATAATCCAAATTTTAATAAAAAAATTCCAACAGATGTTGAAATCAAGCTTACTGGAAATTTAACAAAGCCAAACAGTCCAGATTTTGAGATTTACTTTCCAAATACTAGTAGCTCTGTAACCTCAGAAATTAATTATAAATTAAATGACCCTGAAGTAAGACAACTTCAAGCTATTTCTCTTTTAACTCAGGGTATATTTATAAATGAAGTTAGCGTTTCTATTGAGGGAATAACAAATAATATTTACGAAAAAGTATCTGATATTTTTAGTGATTTATTAGGTGGATCTGAGGGACCACTAAAAGTTGGTTTAAACTATCTTCAAGGAGATAAAAGTGATATACTTGATATTAAAACAGAGGATAGATTTGGAGTAACTCTATCTACTGAAATTAGTGACAAGATACTTTTTAATGGTAAAATTGGTGTACCGATAGGTGGAATTGAAGAAACTTTAATAATTGGAGATGTTCAAATTGATTTCATTTTAAATGAAGATGGTTCACTTAAAGCTAAAGTATTTAATAGAGAAAACGAGTTCAGGTACATTGGTGATAAGTTGGGGTATACTCAAGGTGTTGGTTTAACATATCAAGTTGATTTTCAAACTTTTCGAGATCTCATATCTAAGCTTGTTGAAAAAAACAAGTAATGTTCCCTTTTAAATATCAATAATCGTTTAAAATAATTGAATTTTATGAGTAAATTTGTGCAACTTTAACNAGAATTGACAACTAAAANAAAAAAAATAGGTGTGTTGACATCAGGAGGCGATTCTCCTGGAATGAATGCTGCTGTTAGAGCAGTTGTCAGGTCTGCCGATTTTCACAAAATTGATTGTTTTGGTATTTATAAAGGATATGAAGGATTAATATCAGATGACATTAAAAAACTTAACGCAAGGTCAGTTAAAAATATTGTCAATAAAGGTGGTACAATATTAAAATCTGCTAGATGTCTTGAGTTTAAAACTACTGAAGGTAGGTTAAAAGCAAAACAAACCCTAGACAAATATGGAATAGATTCTCTTGTTATAATTGGTGGAAATGGATCACTTGAAGGGGGAAAAATATTTGAAGAAGAACACGGTATAAAATTTGTTGGTATTCCAGGTACTATTGATAATGATCTAGCTGGCACTAGATGTTCTCTTGGGTATGATACTGCACTTAACACAGCTGTTGAGGCTATTGATAAAATTAGAGATACAGCTATTTCACACAATAGACTTTTCTTTATAGAGGTTATGGGCAAAGGTTCAGGTCATATTGCTTTGAATGCAGGAATTGGTGCAGGTGCTGAAGAAGTTTTAATTCCACAGAAAAAGATGGATCTTGACAGGTTGCTCAAGTCCTTGAAGCATAGTCAAAAATCTGGAAAGTCTTCAAGTATAATTGTTGTCTCTGAAGGAGAAAAAATTGGAGACAATGTATTTAAATTTTCTTCATACATTGAAAAAAACTTCCCACACTATGAAACCAGGGTTTCAATTCTTGGGCATATCCAAAGAGGAGGTTCTCCCTCTTGTTTTGACAGAGTTTTAGCATCAAGAATGGGTGTCTTTGCAGTTGATTGTTTGTTGGAAAATAAAAGTAAAATAATGGTAGGAATCATCGGTGATAAAATAGTCACTGTCCCAATCGATGATGCCTTAAAAGGAGGTCAAGATATTGATGATGACCTTGTAAGGGTTTGTGATATAATTTCAATTTAATTTTAAAAAAATGGCAATAAATATTGGTATTAACGGCTTTGGTAGAATAGGTAGGCTAGTTTTTAGATCTGCTATAAATAATGATAGTTTTAACGTCACATGCATTAATGATCTTTTAGATATAAATCATCTTGCATACCTGCTAAAATATGATTCTGTTCATGGAACTTTTGATGGCTCTATTGAAGTAAGCCAAGATAAATTAATTGTAAATGGAAAGCCCATAGAAATAACTGCTGAAAGAGATCCCTNTAATATTGATTGGTCTGGAATGAATACTGATATTGTAGCTGAGTGTACAGGAATTTTTACTTCCATTGAAACTGCTACTGCTCATTTAAATTCAGGTGCAAAAAAAGTTGTAATTTCTGCTCCTAGTGCAGATGCTCCTATGTTTGTAATGGGTGTTAATCACCTTGATGCTAAGCCTGGAGATCTAATAGTATCTAATGCCTCATGTACAACTAATTGCTTAGCACCTATTGCTAAAGTATTAAATGATAGTTTTGGAATAGAAGAAGGTCTAATGACAACTGTTCATGCAGCTACTGCTACACAGTTTACTGTCGATGGTCCATCAAAGAAAGATTTTAGAGGAGGAAGAAGCACACTTTTAAATATAATTCCAAGTTCAACTGGAGCTGCTAAAGCAGTTACAAAAGTAATTCCATCTTTAGAAGGTAAATTAACTGGGATGGCTTTTAGAATTCCTACTGCAAATGTCTCTGTTGTTGATTTAACAGTTAGATTATCTAAAAAGACAAGTTATGAACAAATAAAAAAACAGATGTTAGATGCATCACAAAATGATCTTAATGGAATACTAGGTTACTGTGATGATCTCGTTGTTTCTCAAGATTTTATAGGGGATAAAAGAACATCAATTTTCGATGCAAATGCAGGTATGGAACTAAATTCTAACTTTTTCAAAATAATTTCATGGTATGACAATGAATGTGGTTATTCAAACAAGCTACTTGATTTATCTAAACACATTTTCTCAATATAAACTAAAATGATTTTAATAGTTGATAGTGGATCTACAAAAACTGATTGGATAGCACTTGATAAAAATGGTGTTGAATTATTTTCAACTCAAACTCTTGGGTTGAATCCACAAATGCTTTCTAATGAAATATTAAACGAGCGAATTAAAAATAATTTTGACATTTATAAAAACAGAAATATTGTAGAGAAATTATTTTTCTATGGAGCTGGATGTGGAGTAGAATCAACACAAAATAGAATTTTAAAGGTATTTAAATCAATTTTTACAAAAAGTGAATTTGATATCAAAGAAGATACTTATGCAGCAGTATACTCTGCAGTAGATATAGGAACCCCTTCAATTGTCAACATTATTGGAACCGGTTCTAATTGTTCTTACTATGATGGTAAAAATGTTATTCAAAAGGTTGACTCACTTGGCTATGTTCTTATGGATTATGCTAGTGGTAATTATTATGGTAAATATCTTATAAGAGCATACTACTTTAATAAAATGCCTGAAAATTTAAGGAAGGAATTTGCTAAAAATTATGACTTAACACCAAACACCATTAAGAACAAACTATATAGAGAAGAAAACCCCAACACTTATTTAGCAAGTTTTGCTCGATTTTTAATTGATAATAAATCCAATGAATATTTTAAGGAAATAATTTTTAAAGGTCTTGAAAGATTTATTGATTATCAAATACTTCAATATGATGATTTTAGTAAAGTTGATATTCATTATGTAGGTTCTATAGCATTCTATCTTCAGGATGAGATTACAAGAATTGGAAAAAAATATAACTTAAATACAGGAAAGTTTATAAAAAGGCCTATTGAAGGATTAGTTGATTATCATAAAAGAAATATTCTAGAATAGAAACTTTATGCTACAGCAATCATTGAAATTTCTACATTAACTTTCATAGGTAATGTTTTTACAGCAATTGTTTCTCTAGCTGGCTCATTTCCTGTTTCAAGATAACTCCCATATACTTCATTAACATCTTTGAAATGATTCATATCTGATAAAAAAATAGATGACTTTACAACATTATTAAAGTCCATATTAACCTCTTTCAAAATATTTTTTAAATTTTTCATCACTTGATGAGTTTCTTCCCTGATTGAACCATTATTTAAGTTCATTGAATTAGGATCTAATGCAATTTGACCAGAGATAAATAACATATTGTTTTTAAATATAGCTTGATTATAAGGACCAATTGGTGCTGGTGAATTATTAGTGTTTATTACTTTTTTCATATTTATAATGCTCTGTCTGGTTCAGATCTTTTTTCATATTTAAGATCACTAAGAAGTCCGGATTTAATTCCAATGAAAAAATTCCAGGATGCTCTTTGACTGAAAGGTACCCAAGAAAAATTTAATCTCCAACTATCTAAATCTCTATCAAATCTTAATTGAGTGTAAGTAAATCCTTTCTGTTTAAAATCATACCCTGAAGATACTCCAACTTGCCATTTTGGTGTCAAGCTTAGATTGGATCATATCATTAAAGAATTTGTAGAAAAATCATTTTGACCTCTTGAATTATTATAAGTCAGGGAGTACGCTAAATTAATTGACCATGGCATTTTATATATATAATTTGTTAAATCAACTTCTTCAATATCTTCATCCTCATCATCATTTTGCCTTGAATTTGAAAAATCCTGTGAAACCCCAAACAAATCATCTGATCTTCCTCCCCCAGAAGTTTGTTGATCTATCTGTTCTTGAGATTGTCCGCCTTTAAAAGTATTATTATTAATTGAATATTGAGTTGACACATTTGCACTAGTCAATCTCAAAAGACCTCCCCCATTTTTTGAATTAAATACATTAATCCTTTGATTGTTTTCATCTAAAGCATATGCATCAAATGTTGCTCCAGTATTTACAGTGAAACCAGAAGCTAAATCAAAGCTTCCAGTAACTCTAATAGGTGATAAATTAAACTCCTCTGCTGCTATATTATAACTAGTAGAAATATTTAAGTTTTTAAATATATTGATCTTTCTAAGTTCAGTTTCAGTTGAATCTCTAGGTTTGACTTTTGCTTCTATTACATTTTTAATATTTAATCCAATACTACTTGAATAATTTCGACCAGGCGCACTATATAATCCACCTTGAAATCTAGTATACTCTGCTGTATTCCCATTTGCATCTATTATATATGTATCGTAATACTTCTCAAAACTAGGATTATTAGAGTAAGTTATGCTTGGGGATATTGTGTGTCTAATTGACTGTACTTTATTTTTTGGTTTAAAATTAATAATCCCATAAACTTTTGTAGTAATACTAGCATTATAATTGTAAACCCCAAATCTATCAAATGCACTAATTGTATCTTTTATGACTCCTGCACCTTCAATATAGTCATTGTTGCGGATCGTTTTTCCTGTCCATGTTTCTGTATATTGTCCTCCCAGACTTATACTTAAATGTTTAAACATTTTAAAATTAGTTTGGAATGGAATGAGATGTTGAACTCCTGATTTAGCGTTGTCAAACATCCCCTTTTTTAACAAAAGATCATCAGCAAAAACTGCTCTATTCTCCGCCTTTGATGAATACTGTATATTGATATTCTGAAAAAATCCTTTTTTAGATCTTCCTTTTTTCTCAAATGGATAGAATCTATTTGAGGATAATGTAAAGGTAGGTAGTGTAAGATTAACTTGCTTAGATTGAGTATTCTGAGACATATTAGCTGCTAATGATAGTCTTAGCCCAGCTGATCCAGGAAAAGTTTTAGAATAGGATACCGATGAGCTCAAATTATTATTTAAAAANTTNGCNGTATTNANTTGATTNACNGATTGTCTNAAATAATCACTACTACCAAAGTTNACAGANGCACTAAAANTTGAATTAGGAGANGCNTTTGAATCCTTTGAATGACTCCATCTTATATTATATACTGTTGACTTTCCATAATCCGGTAATCCTCTTTCACCATTNATGAGATTTTCATATCTNACTGAAAATGTTCCATTATAATTATATCTTTTTCTATAAATAGAACTTATATTAACACCATAGCTTCCATTAGTGTAATAGTCTCCTAAAAGAGTTAGATCAAAAAATTCAGAAATGGGTAAATAATAACCACCATTTTGTATAGAATATCCTCTTTGATTACTATCACTAATATTTGGGATTATGAAACCTGAATCTTTTGTTTGTTGAGATGGGAAATATGCAAAAGGAAGCCCAATTGGTGTAGGTACATTTTTAACAAATAGATTTGTAAATCCAGTAACAATATTTCCTCCAGGAACTAATTTTCCCTTTCTAATTTTAAAAAAATAATCAGCTTCTTCAGTTTCATCCCCCATTAAGTCTCCTCCGGTTGTTACTTTACCATCTTTCAAATAATAAACAGAATCATTTTGTTTTTTTGTTAAAGTTGATAATATATTCATTCCATTCTCTTCTGATTTTGAATTCCAAATCAAAGCTTTTTGATTATCAAAATTATACTTTATAGAATCGGGGTTTACTACATTACCACCTTGTGTAAAAGTTGGATACTGAGTAAGGTTCCCTTCACTATCTGCTATTCTTCCAGCTGTAACAATGTTTTCCTTGTAATCAAGGATTATCAGTCCTGAAGTTAATTCTATATCTCCGTAAACAATTTTGGCATTATTATAAAGTATAATTTTATTGTTTTTTTGATCTATCGAAATAGAATCAGTTGCATCATATTTAATATTATTTAAAAGAAGAGGCTTTTTATCTCCATTATCTAATTTAAGGGTGTCTATTTCTTCAGAACTGTTTTGAGAGTAAATTACATTTAAACTTAAAAGTGATGATATAATTAATAAGGCTTTTAAGTTTTTTTTCAAAATTTAAAATTGAGTTATTAACAAGATAATTAGGTTAATCAAAATTAATCATAATTTTAATTATAATAATTTACTTGATGAATTCATTTAGGTTAACTGTCCTAGTCTTATTGCTAACATCAGCAAACTCTGTATTTTCTANATNCAAAATTTAAATATA
>FUFK010726150.1_pt1 | contig 11522 bp, 7 predicted proteins | sample 1021851 | NCBI WGS metagenome assembly FUFK01 (sample SAMEA51879418, study PRJEB19060) | metagenome
TAGACTGTCTCGCTCTCGTAGGGTCTTCTACATTATTGCGTATAACTTCTTCTAACTTCAAAACTTTTTCATCGAGACGACGTGTCACATCAGCAAGGACGCCTTGACGTTTTTTGTAGTGCTCCGCATCCTTGAAAATGGTTGTGACACGCTTTTTCATATTTTTTATGTCACCCGGCTTAACCGATTTTGCAGTGGCGTTGAACATGTCGCTATAGGCTTTGAGAATAGCGAGTGCCGAAGTTTCGCCAAATCCCGTCGAAAGAAGCTGTCGATACTCTGAGTATTCCTTCATGCTTATAACGCCGCCATCAACGAGGGGTTCAAGAATGTTCATAACAGTGTTCGTATCTTCGAAGAAGATGTCTAGACTCTTGAAAATAGGCTCTTGATATTCCGGTGGCATACTCAAGATTACTCGGGCAAAATTTTGAATTTGTTTTTGCTCTCCGGGTCTTAGCTTCGCACGAGTAGCCGCATCGGCAAAAACGATGTTTTTAACCGTCGGATTTACGAGCCAGCCTTCACCTACCCCTCTCCTGTAAATAGCAAAAAGTCCGTTCTTTCCGCCGTTGAGAAGCGGACTCATCACATTGTCTTCGAAGAAAGTTCGTGCTCTAAATCCAAGATTCGGGGCACGTTCCCCTGCAACTCCTACAGTGAAGTCAGACACTCCTTTTGCTCTGAAGAGTGCATTCACTCCGAGACCACCCAAAAAACCTACGGCAGCGATGCCCTCACCTAACAAAGCTCTTTGTGGCTCAACAGGAAAGCCTGTTTCAGGATCACGCGGTCCTGCGAACATGTTACGTCCACCGACCAAAGCCGCACCAAAAATCAAGTCAAACTCCGGATGAAATCCACTTTCACGAAGTTTTATTCCCCAGCTACGCATAATTGAGTGGTTACGTTTCGCTCGTGTAAAACGAAGATTTTCGTCCGCAACGTCGAAGTTGTCTCTAGCTATTCGAAGTTGATCTCGTAGATCGTTGAGATCACCTGTGCCTTCACCCTTTTGTGCTTGACGTATTTCACTTTCGATTTTTGCAACTCTAGCAGCGGCGGTATTATATTCGTTTTCACGCTGAACAATTTTTCTATTCAAGCCTGCACGATCCGCCGCTACATTTATTTTAGTTTGCTCTCTACCAACGGCCCTAGCGAGGGAGTTGATACGATAGTTAGAGAAAAATCTGTAGTTAGCAGTCTGCTTGACAAGCTCCCGAGTCTTCGTCGTCACATCGAGGGCTAAGTCTGTGCCTACCTTACCCGCAGCTATGTCACGCATTTTTCGAGTAGGCAGCAAATGAATAGGTATATCGTAGTTGAACATAGCGCGATACGTGCGGTTCATCGTCCGAGAGAGGTTGCCCGCCACATAAAAAGGTGCCGCTACTGTCTTCGCGGCAATAACACCCTCTAAGATGTACCCGCCAAGTTTTTGTCCCCAGTGCAAGTCATCCCACATAGCCTCGAATAAATCTTCTGAAAACTTTTCACCTACAAACTGCCGTATAAATCGACCATCTTCGTCTTTTTCTCCTAGTCCGAGACGATTAAATTTTTCCTCCCCATAGAGCACAAAGAGTTGTTCTCGAATCATGTCGTTGACAAATGTCGTACGATTAGAGAAGAATTGACTCTTTTTAAATTCAGCGAGTTCAGCAGCTAGTTCTGTTTGGGTAGGAGTTTCTAATTCACCCAAAATATTTTCGGCAAACTCACTACCGCGTACAAAACCGTACGCTGTTTTAGTCCACTTAGGCACGTAATATCCGAAACCTAATTCCGATACGGACGCCAAATTGTAGACACGTTCGGCAAAAATATCAGCAAAATCGGTTCCGAGAGTCTGAATGAGAGCATCTCGAATTTCCGGATCGGAGGGTCCGTCCTCGCGAGTTTCGATAAACTCACGAATACGTGCCTGTCCTTGCGCTTGATCTTCAATGGTAGCCTTTTGCCCCAAGCCTAAAAAGTAGAGTCCTTCATTTAACGGTCCCATGAAGGGGTATATACGTTCCCCTGTTATGTCGTCGATTGGACCGCTAATGTATTTTGCTTCCGTTTCAGGCGGAAGAAGCAGGTCACCTTCAGGCGAAAGAAGAAAACCTCCCGAGTCTATAAAGCCTTTAAATCGAGGGTCAGGCGACATGCGAGCAAATTCTTTAAATTGTATATTAACTTGCCCGTTAGGGTCTCTCATATTTTCGAGAAGTGTAATTTGCTCCGGGGTGGCGGTGCCACTCTTTTCAGCACTCACCGCCTCTTTGACCATACCGTATTGACCCAGAGGGATTATTTCGAGTTCGCCTGTTGTCGTTAAATCACCGAAGAGAGTGTTTATATCTACCTCCCCGGAGATCGCCTTTTCAAACATACTGTCTATGGCTTTGGGGGGCAAAGTTAACTTTTGACGTTCTATATTTTCCCGCTCTTGCGCCACGAGCCTTTCGTACGATCCGACCGTGCCCGGAGCCGGTCTTTCAGCGCCTAGTATGGTACGCGGAAAATTATCTACGTTCGTCTCCGGACTATCCATAGGATGTGCGAGACCACGAGGCGTAATCGCCGTTAGATAATTACCGTCTGACAGATTGTTTTGAAACTGGGTCATTGATTAGCGATTCTCCGCGCTCTAATTTCTTCTTGACTCAAGAATTCCCCGTTAGCATTTACGTAAAGAGGCACACCCCTAACAAAATTTATAGCCGCATCGTCTCCGAGAATTTTTTGTTTGACCTGATATATCTGTTGTCCCGGTGTTGCAGCACTAGGACCGAACGCGTCCGTTGCAAATTGAAGAGTGTACTTTCCTTGAAAATCTCTATACGCTTGAACGTTTGTGTTTTTATTCATGATCTGTGAGACTGTACCGCCTAGAGACGCAATTTCTCTTGCAAACTCTTGTGCCTCTTCGAGACCGCCTGTTGCACGTACAACGTCACCGAAGTAACGTAACGAACGCATCTGCTTTATCTGAGAGCGAGTAGGCGCAAAAAAGAATTGTCCACTCTGCATACCCTGTTTGAGATCAAAGAGTCTATTGTGCCGTGTAATACCGTCTAGAGCTTGTCGTTTCAAATCCTCGACCGTTTCTATTCGTACCTCTCTCGACGATAGAAGGTCTGCGTTTACGGCCTTGAGAGCAGCGATGTAATCTCGCTCAGAAATACGACCTGCTTCATCCATCGTCTTTGCAAAGTTGTACGCAAATTTCACGAGGGCTGACGCGAGTTTAGCATCATTCTTCAAGAATTCGTTTTGTAAGAAATTTGCAGTAGCGCTTTCGATACGAAGCTGACTTGCTGCATCGACATAGTCGTCCGGATTGTAGAGGCCGAGCGCTGAAAGCGCCTTTCCCCCTGCTTGAAGCGCTTGTTTCGCTACACTATCCTCAACAGTGAATAGGTTAGCAAACTTCACACGTATGTCCGTAGTGAGTCGAGAACCTTTCGGCTGTGTAGCGAGGAGATCGAGGACGTTATCGGCTTGAAGTAGAAAAGTGTCGTCTGCTGAACGACGTGCTTCGAGCTTTTTGTCATCTATACCCGACGCAGTCAACTGTTTAAATGCCTTGTTTGCTTCGGCTAGAGTCATGGTAGTACGGTCTGGGGAGATTGCAAGACCGGCAGGCAAATCCCCGCTCATCGCTACAGAAATAACATCTAGTTGATCATTACGGTTAGTGATGCCAAAACGTACGAACACCTGTGCAATAGACGCGATGTCTTTTTCCCGAAGTGGCGCGTCTACGCGGTTCTTGAAGAAACCCATGCCCGCAATTACATTCGCCGCTTCAAAAAGATAAAACGGGTTTTGATAATTTGACACATCTATCATTCTGTAGTGCAAGTCGCTATGATTAAAGAAATCGTGTGTCGTCACATTTTGCGAAGCTGCAAGACTTTTTACCGCATCCGTAACTCGTAAGATGCTTGAGGAGGTCATAGCGTATTCATCCTCTGACAGTTCCGCACCCGTATTACTGTTGACTTGTGGAGTAGAATTCGTAGGTTTCCCTGTGGCTGTTTCGTCAGGCTTGGGTAACCTCAACTCGTTGTGAACAACGTTTTTTACAAACGGAAGTTCATATAGCTCTCCGAGTGAAAACGCATAGGCACGCGGACCCTGTGCCTCTCTCAACTTATCCTCACCTTTGTAAGTGTCGGTATTACGAGCTACAAAATCGCCCTTCAAGGCAGCCGTAACTTCAGCTTCAAACTTTTGTTTTTCTTGTGGGGTCATTGCGGTATAAAAGGCGATAGCATTATCACCCACCTTGCGGGGACTTGCCCCGTCTGTGCTGCCCGCATTATAACTCATGCCTGCAATTTGCGTGTTTAGCTGCTCTAGGTATCCTCCCGGATTATCTTGAATCGATTTTCCCGTCTCAACAGACACGGTTTTATTATTGCTAGTATACACGTACTTATCTGTAGCTACTTTTTCAACTATACTACTTATATTCTTTAGAGTCAAAAAGTCAGCCTGTGCTTTGGCGGGAATTGACGGTGCTACTTGGAATCCGGGAGTACCAGCATCTATATCTTGTAATACGCCCGGATCACCTACGAAGGCGGCGACATTTTTGAGAACATCTGTAGCCATTTTCGTTTTGGCAGCGATTTCGTCGTCGCCGAATTTCGAAACATTTTCGACGCCTTCTTTTAGCATCGTAATAATGTCAGCAGTCGTTGATTCTTGCTGTAGCGTGCTTTCCTGAGTTGCGAAATTTTTTATAATACCGTCGAGAATTGAAACGTCTAGAAAAACTTCAAAAGGCCCGCTGTACGATTTATTACCGTCCGCATCTTGCACTACTTTAACGTGCTTATCTAGGATTTTCTGCCGGATCAACTGCACGCGTTCAAGAGCCGGAGCGATGAGATCGGCTCTCAGCACACCGTCTTTACCTGTAAATTCTTTTTCTATGAGTGCTATATCCTCATCCGTAAGACGTTCGTATGGTTTAGGAGGAATAGTTGCCGCCGCTTCGTGAGAAAGAAGCGCGTGAAATTTAGTTCCCGGCGTTGCTACCCCCGACTTTATTAGTCGCGAAGATTGCGCTATACGTTGTTCTGCGTCAGCCGGAAGATTCCTGAGAAGCTGTAATTCGTTGCTCGTCATCTTATCTTGCGTACCGAATGCTTGCATCATTGCCCGATAGGACAGCGGCAACTTTCGGATAGAAGCTATGGTGGCGATATTTTCTGGAGAAATGTCAGGCACACCTGTAAGTGCGGCGAGGTCTTTAAATTCAGGCTCTGTAAATGCTGAAACTTCTAGGCCTTTTTTTTCTGTAAATTTTTCTATTGTAGGAAAAACATTGTTTGCTCTATAAACAGCATCGAGGCTCATGATATTCCGTGCAAACTCATAGTCCCCCATGACTTTGTCAAAGACAGCTTGATCCTCCGGGAGAAGGTCTTTATCGATACGATTAGCGTTTAGAAAAATAGCTTTTTGGCTATCTTCCGGCATCGCCAGCCACGAACCCAAGTTGCTAGTATCATTCAAAAACGCACTAGCAAGATAAGAATTATTTTCAGACGTGAGAGTTGAAATTAAATTGTCTTGAGCAGTTTGCTTTCTTTCTGCTTTCGCTTTCGCTTCGAGCTTTTCTTGCTCTTTAATAGCTAGACGACCCTTGATACCTACGTCGAGAATGCCCTGTATAGCACCGAGCGTAACTGCGCTGTCGAGTTTTATACCCACTAGGACTCCTCTCTAGACTCGCCCAAAAGCATATCTTCTGCCATGCGCGTAGTCTTGTTGATACTTTCCCGAAACTCTGCAAACATTTTCGGATTGTTTGTTTTGAGCACCCGCAAGAAGTCTTCGTTGTCCATCCGCTCATCATCTGCCGGATTTTCTTTTTCAAACATGCGGTACGGCACTTCGTTGATTTCGGCCATATAAGCGACGTACATGGCTAGTGGACCTTTTGCAAGAAGACCAGCGTCGAGTGAAAATTTACCGTTTTCAAATCCGTTGATAAGCCACGCTTCAACGAGGTGTTCAACAGAAATACCCGCAAAGAGTAGTTTAAACAACTCATCGCGAAATACTTCATCCTCATCTATGCGTCTCGTAGCTTGATCGAGAATAACATCTACGTCTACTTCTTGGGGAGGATTACCCCACGGCCAGCGAGTGTTATCAGTGGTCAGTGAGATACCCGGAGGTGCCGCAGCAAAACGATCACGAGATTCGAGATCACCCCGCCTAACCTCTGTTTTATTAGCACCCTTGAACATTAACCCAACGCCCTTTGCCTAAAAAGATTTTTATCAACTAGAGTTTTACGTGTGCTCGTCATGCCCCCTAAATTCACTGACTTACCTACGGGTTTAGCGGAGGCTACTCTTGTCATTTGAATCTGTTGAATGTTCACATCTTTTGCCATGTTGTTGTTGAAGTATGTGTACATAGCCTGCATATTCGGAAGGCGCATACCTCTCGGCTGATCCATAGTCTGTAGCGCAGGTCTCGCTGACTGTAGTCTGGAATCAAAGTTGAAATCCGGACCCTTCGCCATAAAGCCCTGCGATTCTTTTTTTTCATCGAGCATACCAAGCTGTTTCGCTAGTGTCGCACCCTTTTTAATTCCTTGAAATATGTCTTTGACATCTTTGAAGAGGTTAAATCCTTCTGCCATTTTACCACACCGCTATGAGGTTGATCAGACTTTTTGCAATGTCTGATTTTTGTTGATCACTGTAAATTTCTTCGGTCGCCGAAACTTCGAGTGCCTTGAGGGCGGATTCATGTCGACGTTGCATCTCACTTTCAGATGCTGTGAAATTAAAAGTCGCGTTGTCGCGATATTGCTGCCAGAGTTGATTGAGAGCCGTCTGTGTTTCGTTGAACGCGGTTTGTACGTTGATACGATTAGCTTCGTTTAGTGTTGCCGTGTTTGCCGTGTTGATTTGACGACGCCACTGCACATTCGATTGATCGATTGCAAATTTCATGTTTGCATTAAACTTTTCTCGGGCTTGACGCACTTGCGCGTTAAACTCTTTGTATGCGTTTTCTTGATTTGCGTTGAACGTACGCAGAGCAACATCTCTGCTGATGTTTTGTTGATCAATTTGTACGCCTAGCTCTGCAAAAAATTCTTCAACTTGAAGTTCGTTTTTTGCGTTCAACTGAACACGAGCATTCTCTGCAGCGGCATCAGCGAGGGCGGCTTGTGTTATTCCGCTATACTTGAGTGCATTACTCTGCTGCTGTGCGTCTAGTTCTTTTAAATCTATAGACAGAAGAGCTTGTGCGTTAGATATTGCCGCCTTCGTTCGTGCGTCCGCGTTTTGTCGATCCATCGTAGCAACTTGTACGGCATTTGATAATGCAGCCTGCTGTTGATTGTCGAGATTTTTTATTTGTATAGCCTGATACATTTTTGCATCTTGTGCAGCTATTGATATGCCCGACTCCATGATTGCTTGAGTCACGGCTGCTGCCGCTAATGAAGATGCTCCGAGACCTCTCTGCTGCATAACTGCCGTAACTTTACGAACGGCAGGAGAGGCCCACGGAGGAAGAGGTTCACCATCTTCGATGCCCTTAAAAAGATCGGCTAGTTGATAACGAACTGTAGCACGTTCATCGAGTTCTTGGGTAGCTGCCGTAGCCATAGCAGCTTCGGATAATTGTTGTCCCGATATATCATCTATATCGATGAGATCGTTGAGCGAAAAATCGGCCTTTGCTCCTGCGTAAGCAGCTTGTTCTAAAGTAGGGAGACTCGTGGCGGTGGTTGTAACTTGTCCCGCATCTTCAAACTTCTGCGGAGCTTGTAAGGGCGTAAAAGCAGTAGGGTCTACAAGTGTCGGAGTTACAGCATCTGGTTGACTCTCGTCTAGAACCGCACCCTCTGTGCTCAACTGTTCATCTGCAGTCACACCTTTAAGAATAGGCGTGACTTGAGTAGCCATCGTGCCTACTTTTTTAGCGAGTTCTACAGTCTTATCTTCTGCTAATTTTGACTGTGGAGGTATTGCCATTGTTACCTAATTCCCATAAATACTGTGACGACCATAGCCACAACTAAAATCGTACTCCCCATAATCATCGCCTCAAGCCGCCACATGCGCTTGTCGAGGGCGTCGAGCTTCTCTTGGACAGCAGCATATCGGATAGCACACTCCTTCTCGTGCGCTTCGAGTTCCATCTGGGTCTTGAGTACGGGTTCCATCGCCAGCTTCATTATTCAGCTTCAAGTGCTGCGACTTTAGTCTCAAGAGTTTCGATCTTAGCGATAGCCTCTTTTAGTGCGCCGGTCAAAAGCGGTACTAGCTTACTATAATCCATTTGCATAAAAACAGGTATGGTGTTGCCATCACTGTCAAGTTTGTTATCACCAACAGACACACCGTCAGGTAAATCTTCACCTTCTTGCCAAACTTCAACTTCATTTTGTGTTCCCGATACAGCTACCGGCACAACCGTTTGTGCTTCATGAGCAAGGAAGCCATCTTGGTCTGCCGCATCAAGGTCTTCATTCACCCAACTATATCGCTTCGGCGCAAGCTGCTTGACCCTTGCGATTGCACCGACCATGTCAGCAATGTTCTCTTTCAACCGTGCATCTGACGTTGTGTTGTATTGAACACTGGCATCATTTACACGATTAATTGTACCAACGTCCGCACTGTTAGCATTATTCCTAAATCTAATCTGGCCGAAGAACCCGCTAGTGCCGCCATCATTGTGTGTAGCAACCATGTAGTTCGAGGAAGCAAGACTAAGAACCGATGTGCCACCGACGCTGGTAGTGTTCATCAAGACGTTGCCGCTGCTGTCGATACGCATACGTTCTGTGTCGCCACCAGCACGGAAGACAAGATTAGCACTATTGAGAGCCTGACCAATACCGAAGATACCAGCGCCTGTCGTGCTTGTTCCCGCTGAAAACTTAATTCCAGCACCATCACCGGCTGTGGTGCCGCTGTTGTGCAAACGGATTGCATCAACCTGACCTGAGCCGTTTGTAGTTGACGGATTAATATCCACTCTTCCGTCATCAGTTATTACTGTGCCCTTACTGTCGGAAATTGAACTTGTGGTTTTTCCGACTAAGAAGCGGCCTGATGTATCGAACCTTCCACGTTCATTATTGCCATTAGTATGAAACGCAACAACGGCCCCTGTATCGCCTTGTAGGGCCAGACCGCCTGAGTCCGTGTCGTAGTAAATCGAACCACTAGCTGTCTCTGCGCTGTTATGAAGACTAATTTTGCTTCGACCACTGGCGTTTGTATTATGAATTTTTAGGGTTGAGCCAGATGTTTCAGTGACGCCGCTGGCGTTCTCTTCAATATGCAACGCACTATCAACGGTGCTAGTCCCGATGCCGACGCGGTCATTTCCAGCGTCAACAACCAGCATGTTAGCGTTGCCGTTACTTTCGACACGAAAGTCTAAGTCGGCACTCGACTCGTTGATTGTGACAGCCTTACCATCAAGATTAAAGTCCGCTAAGTCTCTTGCTCGTGTCATTCTCCGGCCTCCAATGCTGCGACTTTAGTCTCAAGCGTTTCTATCTTGGTGATCAACTGCTGAATAACGGAAACGTACATCGCATCCTTTTGACCTAGCTTTGAGGTCTTTGCNAAGCGTGCTGTGCGCTCAGTGTCTGTCTCCGCAGCGTCGTCAGGCTTGTAATTGTTGTTCGGGCCGTANNGCAANTCNNTGTCAGGNAGNTACTGATAGTCGTCGCTGTCCGACATGACTTCAATTTCTTGAACCCAGTACGAGTCAACTGCCTCTAGCTCCTGAGCGACGAAGCCCCGGACATCAGACTTGTCACCGTGTAGATGCGGCTGTTTCCAGTCAAATGTGCGGGTCTGAAACTGCTTGAACTTGGTGAGGTCATACTCAAAGTCTGTGATGTTTTCTTTCAGTCTCTGGTCAGAGTTCGAAGAGATAGATGTGTCGGTGGCCGTCAGGTCTCCGTTTGCAGCAACACGGAACTTTTCTGAAATCTCGCCATCACTGTTATTTGATGCGCTATCCACATCAGTGCTTGTACGAATAACAAAGGCACCGGGGGCATTTGCGTTTGCAGTTCTGACAACGCCGATACCCGCCATGATTCCAGCGTTGTTTTCGTTTCGCCAGTCAATACGGCAAGATTGCAAAACACCGTTTTCATTTGTCGGCGTTTGCATCTCCATACGACCTGTTGAGACAACTCTATAACGCTCTGCATCGTTGATGCGGAAGCGCAAGGAATCATCATCGTGCTTGTACTGAATGCGACCAATGTTTGAGTCACCACTGTCAATAAAATTGATGTTGCCTTCACCACCAGTGCTGGAAGCAATGGACATCCCACAGTTGCCGTTGCTTTCAAGAATTAACTCGTCGGCGTTTGTATTAGGGCTAGAAATGCTCGCATCACTGGTGCGGACGTGAAGAGCGGCGAGCGGGGCATCTTCGCCGATGCCGACTTTGTCAGCACTGGCATCAACGAACAGCATATTTGCGTTGTTGTTGGATTCGACACGGAAATCCACATCGTTACTGCTTTCATTGATTACTACAGCGCCGTCAAGGCTTGCACCGGAACTTGTAACTGTGCCTGTAACGTCAATACCTGCAGCACTGGTGGCAAGTTTAGCTGAGTTGTCGTGATATAAAGTGACTGCACCATCTGTTGCAAATACTGCCTTACTTTCTGAACCGGCAGCGTTTTGTATGTTGAGGTTTGTGTCGGTACGAATGTGAAGGTCACCAGTACCGGCGTCAGTAATAAATGAGCCAGACCCGTTGTGCTGTATCTGCAAGTCCAAGCCCGTGCCTAGATACAATACATCGCTGTCAGCGAGTTTCACATCACCGTTATTGTCGATAGTGGTTGTACCGACTGTCAGAGTGCCATTGTTGATGGTAAAATCTGCATCGACGTTGCCACCAAACACACTAAACGTATCGTAGACAACAATCTCTACTTGGTCGTTTGCAGCAAGAGCAGACAGACCGCCGATGGTGTTTGCCGTCGTGGTATTGTAGTCCGTACCTGCAACGAGTGACACGCCGTTCAGCTTGACATCAACAAACTCGCCATCGTTGAAGGTAAGCGTACCACCAGTGGTCATCGTGCCAGAGATGGATGTCTCACCCCCGCTGGCAGTCAGGTAGTATCGTTGGCGTGTAGCCTGTGATGGTGTCTTACCGAGATATGGCATTTACTTCTCCTAACAGGCCATAAGGACACATGGCACAAGATACGAGCCATCGTCATAGGTGTGCGACTTAGTGGTCGATGTGACCTTTGCAATAGTCTTGCTGCGAACAATGNCATCGCCCTGCGGCTTTGCTGTGCCGTCACCTGCCGACATCAACAAGTCGCCTCGTGCTACTGTCGTACCCTGTGCAATGCGGATGACCATATCGCCGGTCATTGCTACATTCATATCATTGAAGTCGTCATCATCATCCCAGTTTACGAACACACCGGCTACGTTTACATCACCTTCGACAGATGACACGGCCATACAGTTCAACTGTTC
>FUFK010049560.1_pt1 | contig 11520 bp, 8 predicted proteins | sample 1021851 | NCBI WGS metagenome assembly FUFK01 (sample SAMEA51879418, study PRJEB19060) | metagenome
AAACCGACCCCACCGTGAATGAATACTCGGCTTCATCGGCAGATGAAGATGTGGAGCGCACCTATGACGCTGATGAAAACACAACAACGTGGGCGTGGCAGGTCATCGCAAACGATGCGAACTTGACATGGGTAAACATCACAGCCACTGAACTCTCAAGCGGAGCGGTGTTGAAGGTGACCAATGTAGCGAAACTCTACAGTCATGAACTCCTCGGAACCACCTACACGCTTGAGAATCCGCTGGAAGAAGAATTCTCTTGCGCAGACCTTTGCGAACACGCCACTGTTCACGAGCGCACAAGCGAGGAGGGTGGTACGATTGAATTCCACGCACTCACCTCGGTTGATCCCGCTCGTCGCTCGAACGGCTCAGTCTTTGCAAGCGATATCGTTGAAGCAGAGGCAAAAGCCAGAGCAGCCATTGAATACACGCATTCACCATCCATCCTACGAATCGAGATTATTGAGAGCGGGAACAGGACGACAGAGCCAAGCATCTCGGCCGAAACCGTCAATGAAGAATTTGCCAGTATCGCCGTCTTCTCAGTCGATGCTGCGACGGAATTCCTCTGGGCGCTCGCAGCCGTTGTGGGCTGCTTTTCCATGGTCCTGATTCCATCGTTCACGGTGTACTTTGCTGCAAGAGCTAAAGAAAAGCGAGATGAGGCAAAACTTGAACTCGCGAACAATGAGGTTGAGAGATTCCTTAGCAGCAATGAGACACCATCGGAATCCGACACTGCCCCTAAATAGATAGACGGTCCTTGCCTCGTTTGAGGAAGATGAGAACCGCCGCGCTTGCTCTTGTCATGGTGTTCGTATTGGGCTCACTTGGCCCATCAATTCCTTCGGTGTTGGAGGAGCCCACCATCATGAGAAACCCTTCAACCGGTGTGGACGTGCGTGTTCTTGGAGCAACCGTGGAATACACCAATAGCGCTGATGAATCAAAGTACAAAATGTTCTCATCAAATCATCCTATTTTCGGTTTTGACCGACCTCAGGAACTTTTCGTTATCGATGGCATGGTCAATGTTTCTGCAACATTGACCGTAACCGTGGAAAACCTCGGCTCTAATCCATCGGGTGTTATTGATGTCAATGTGCTTCTTTTACACGACGAATACACGTATTTTGAAATCATCAATTCCACCGTTCAAATGGCATCAATTGCTGGAGGTACAAACAACACGGTGTCGCTAAATATTCTGCCAAGTTATGCAGGCAANCACACATTGCAAATCACAAGTACCTCCACCGTTGCTGATGATAATCCCGGTAACGACATTCGCAATCAACCCTTTACTGTGGGGTATGAATACTTCAACTGCGATTCTTCGACCGTGTGGACGATGGGAAGCGGATGGCAAATTTCCACNGACACTTCCATCTCGCAAGGCCGAAGTTGCCATGCAGGAAACGGTCAATTCTCAAATTACAACAACAACGCCTTAGCATCTATGACAACGCCCGTGATGGACCTCTCCGACGCCATCAGCAACCCGAGCCGAACCAGCGGACTCTCGTTCTTCTATACCGGAAGCACGGCGGCAAACGATAAGTTGACCATTTTCGGAAAAAATTCCTTCGGCGCTTGGAGCGAAGTGGGTTCAATTTCTGGCACAATCGACAGCGTGTTTACCGACGGGGCAAGTTGGAACACGTTCAGTGTCAACAACAAGGGGCACAATTCGCCTCTCATTCCTGTCGCCAGTGACCTGTTTCATAGCACCTCACAATTCAAATTTGAATTTACATCCGATGCATCAGGTACAGACATAGGATATTTCATCGATGACATCGTTATCGTATACGACCAAAAAGTGAGAAGCAACGAATACAATGTATCTGCGCGTGGCATTTCCACCAACGGGGCAACACCAGGAGAATGGGGTAGTGTATCCCTTGAAATCATCAACACCGGTAATATTTCTGAATTGTTTATTCCAAGATTGGAGGGGCTACCACCTTCATGGAATGCCTACTTCACGAGGCCATCAGGAACAAGTTTGGATCCATTGGCCGGATTGACGGTCCTTCCGGGGACCCCCGTCGCTTTCAACATCAAAATACAACCTGACCAAAATGCCTCCATTGGTTTCCAACAAATGAACATACGAATCACATCCAGTCAATATCCTGGAGTCTACACTGACCTTCCCGTCCAATTCCTCGTCAAGGCAGACAGGATACCCGTGATTTCACCCCCTTCCGTCCGACCAAGTTGCCCGCCTTCGTACACCTGTACCTTCGAGGTCGGCTTGTCAAACGAAGGAGGTGCAACCGATGTCTTTGACCTGTCCACGGACATGTCCAGCATCCCCAACGAATGGTCGGTTGGACTTGCTTGGACACAGACATCCTCTGTTCTGATTCGCCCCAACGAAACTGTTCAGGCATTGTTCACCATGACGGTTCCGGCAAGTGCAGCTCCCGATACCGTTGTAGAATTTGATTTAACCCTGCGAGCACAAAACGACTCATCACGTTTGGACATCAAGACCATCTCGATATCCGCATCCATGGTGAGCGAGGCCAGTGTCGCCCTAACCAACACCGATTCAACCGAAAAGCAGTACGTCGAAGCAGGTTCGCAAGTTGTGCTCAAATACACCATTTGGAACAATGCTACACGACAGGACATCTTCACGATGCGAGCCGATGTGTCCAACGAAGGAACCTGGACGGTAAACCAGCCGACTCGGCCTGACGCCGTCTTGAACCCCGGAAAAAGCACGACGTTTGAGGTGGTCATCGATGTTCCAGAAAACGCGCAAGCCAACGACCGAGGTCCAACAATTACGCCTGTCATTGAATCAAAACGGAGTTTAATGGAAATCCAAGGAGAGCCCTACGATGGCCTACGGGTCATGACAACACATGATGTCCAACTGACGTCGATTACATCGCCAACCAAACTCACACCCGGTGTTCCCAACGAAATCATCGTTCGAATCATCAATAACGGAAACGGAGCAACCGAAGTCGACGTGGCACCTGAAGACCTACCTCCAACGTGGGACTGGTGGTTATCTGTTGATGGAGTCAATCATTCTGGACCAATACCACTCAGTGTATCGTACGACCTTGAGAATGAGAAGAACATCAGCATGTGGGTGCTTCTTCCGATGACCGAATCTGCCGGTGAATTGCATACACTCAGATTGGGTGCGCATCATATTGGAGAAGGACAGGACATACAACCAGATGACAATACGATCGAACTCGTCATGTCCACTGCTTCAATTCGAATACCGTCCATAGAAATGACAAATCAATCGGATTCTACCATGGCAGGAGGTAGCATGTTTGCACAAGCCCGTTTGATAAACACAGGAAACGCCGTTGAAAATCGTCTTTCGGTCGAAGCAACCGTCTCATCATCACCTCCTCTACCGGGGTTGTTGGCGTTCTTTACCGTCGATGGTGGCGACCGTGCGGTTGGCAGTGAGGTCCCATTAATGGTGCCTGCAGGAGGAAGTTTGGACCTGCGAGTGGATGTGCTGATCCCCGATGATGCCCCACTCAACACCCGCTTTGTACTTCGGTTTGAAATCCTTGGTGCCGTGGATGAGAACGACCTTCCCAAACCAATGGCCGTTGAAGCCCTCGTCATGCTCAACCAACAGAGGGCCGTCAACCTTGAGCCCGGTCTGATGCAAGATGGTCTCATCCCGCACGGCACCTCGGCCATGATTCAAATCAACCAAACATCAACCTCCAGCATGAATGAAAATACGGTGGTCACCCTATCTGGAGAGGAAGGTTGGCAAATTACCTGCGATAAACGCCTNGTGAATGCATCTGGCATTGACATCACATTCTCACCCGGCCATCTAACACCACAATCAAATCAATTGCGATGTGAAGTGCTCAGAATGTCTGGGCCACTCGAAGGGCAATTGAACATAGAGACTGCAACAACGGACGGATTTTTACGTTCAACGGACGCACTCAACATCTCGTTTGAAGCACCTCCGGCGGATCAAACGATGTCAACAACCACCCTCATCGGCGGTGGTATTGGCGCACTGGTGTTCATCGCTGGCTTGCTTTTCATTCTCAGGGGTCGTGAAAATGATGAAGAATATCTTGAACCAACTGAGGAGACACAACAGGGTCCACCCGTGACCGGAACCACGAATGAAAAGGAAGTGCCTGCCGTGGATTCTGCTGTACCGTTGCAGCCTGGACCCCCAGTGGTCACCGGGCCGCCGGTGTCTTCCGCACCATCAACGGCAGGTCCACCTCTACCTGAAGGCGGACTACCAGCCGGTTGGACACAAGAACAGTGGGAATACTACGGCCAGCAATACCTTGATGGAACCCTTTGATGACCGGAGGGCGTGGACACCTATCCTCCGGCATGGTACGGCTTGTGGTTTGTTGTCGCTGCTTGTGGCGTCGGGACATGGTACCTTCGTCATTTCACACAACGGGTTCAGGCCACGAGAACGGTTGCGCTTCTGGGTACTGCATCGATGTTGACCCTACTCGTCTGGACATGGGTTGAATTTTGAGGACGAGGGTATGGAGGAAATTGCTGGTATGGAGGACCACCCACTGGTGGACCAATACCCCTGCAGAACCCCTGTTTGGTGGGCAAGAACTGGAGAGGTCAAGAAGGATCCAGACCTACGAGGTGTTAGCGGGCGACGTATTGTAATGAGGATTCCAAAACAATTTGGCCGCATAGAGGGGAAAATTGCAGCTCTCCTCCGGGCACCTTCTGAATTGCGTAGACCATTGGATGAAATGAACAGCATGTTGTGGGAATTGGCAGATGGAAGTCGAACTTTTGGCGATATATGCCATGCGATGAACGAGGTGTTTCGAGAGGACATCGCACCTGTCATGCAACGTACGGCCGCCGCCATTCAACAAATGAAAAACAACAACCTCATGCTCGTGTTGGAGGCACCTCTCAACGCTCGGTGGTACATCGGCCCTGGACTGACACCCGAACACCAAACGCTGGACGAATTACCCGGTGATCATTCGTATGATTGGACGCCAATGAACAATGAGGCCCCTTAGACAGAGGGCGCAGGCTGTGTATCCAGCGGCTCCCATACCAATCGCATACCGAGGCCATCGCTCCGCTTATTTCGGTCTGCGAAGGAGCGTGCGCCACAACGCGTTGAATCGCTTTCAGTAAACCATGCACCTCCCCGAACGACGTATTTGCGACCACCCTCAACAACCATCGGGGATTGCTGACGACCGTCTGCATATGATCTCACCCAATGGTCAGCACACCATTCTTGCACGAGGCCGTTCATATCAAAAAAGCCCCAAGGATTTGCTTTCTTCAAACCTACCTCACGCGTTGTGCCACCTGAATTTCCTGCGTGCCAGCCGTGTTCATCCAATTCAACATCCCTGTCGCCAAAGGACCAACGTCCCTGGTTCCCCGCTCGTGACGCGTATTCCCATTCTGCCTCGGAAGGTAAGCGCCAACGTCCAACCAATCCAAGGTACATGGCATCAGAATCCCGCTGATTCAGACGGTCGAGAAAGCGTTCAACATCATCCATGTTGATGGTTTCCACAGGGCGCAGACCAGCGCTCCAACCTTCCTGAAATTTAGACGGATTTTCACCCATCACATCGTGCCAAAACGCTTGTGTTACGTTGCGTTCACCGAGAAAAAACGGTTGCTTGATTTCCACAAGACAAGCGGGTTGTTCATTGGGGTTCCCTTTGCCAGTCCCATCGCCCATCTGGAATGTGCCGGGTTCCACCAACCGATACGAGGAACCGTGTGCGTCGGAAAACAGAGGTGTTGTCGGAGACGACGCCATGCTCATGCACTCATTTTCTTTGATGCGGAAAGGACAGCGTCAACCAGCTTCGAAAGGCGTTCCTGCAGGGATTCATCCACGAGATTTCCGTCCTCGTCAAAGGCTTCTTTGACATGGCCAATTGCCAGTTGTTCTGGAACCGGCCAACCGTGCAACCAGCGCAAAGCGATTCTCATGTGGTTGAGGGTGTTGGAATTGGTGACCCCACCAAGGGTGGACATCAAACCGAATACTTTCCCACCCACATGCTTGTCGTACATCCAGTCCATGGTGTTCTTCATGACACCGGACATCGTGCCGTGATATTCGGGAGAGGAGAGGAAAAAGGCATTGCAGGACTCAAGGAGGGCTTGGAATTCTTTGACGTTCGGATGTGCCCAGCACCCATCTTCTCCAACAAGTGGAAGTGGCTTTTCTGCCAAGTCCCAAAATACGACCTCCGCACCTTGGGCTTCAGCCAAAGCCAATGCGGCGTTTACCAACATACCTGATTTTGATGTAGACCGGTACTCACCGGCAAGGCCCAATATTTTGATGGTGTTATCGCCCATGATGTTTCCAATCCTCACCGGCCCTTGAATGTAAGGATTCATTCCATGGTCAAGAAAAAGCAATGCTTATGCATGCATCGTGGTTGGTCGCAAACCGGTGATGGCATGTCGGGCGCGGAAGACGAAATCCACGATGTCTCAAACGAGCTAGCCGATGGTGTTGATGACATCGCACTGGCGTCAGTTAACGATGCCCTCGATGCGGTTGAAAATGAAGACCTGCAAACCGAAACCACCTCGGAGGAGCCTACCCCCACAGCGCCACGCAACATTATTCCAGAACTGGAGGACGTTGAAGATCCACAAGAAATGGTTGAGGTTCTTTTGACCGTTGGAGAGGAACGCAGTCGTCGCAACGATGTCAAGGGCGCCCTTGCAGCATTCAACAAGGCGATTGCACTCGACCCCTCATGTGATATGGCTTGGTTCAACCGCGGCGTACTTCTTGAGGCGCAACAAGACGCCCGAGGTGCACGGCAATCCTTCCAAATTTGCCTTGACCTCAACGAGGACCACGCACCCGCTACAGCCAATTTAGCGATCCTTCTTGAGCGAATTGGTGACCTTGAAGGTGCGTATGAAACCGCTGAAAAGGCTCTTGGTTTCTTCCCCGGCCATCCTGCGCTTGTTCAACTCAAAGAACGGTGCAAAAACAGCGGNATTTCTGTTGCTATGGAAGCCATGCAACCGTCGATTGAAGTGACCCAAGAAGTGGACATGAAAATCGTGGAAGAGATTGCCGAAGAAGCAGGTATTGAAAATCCAGAGGTGCTGTTACAGGAAGCTGTTCATCACGACCACGACGAAGATCAGACGCTCACTGTAGAAGAATTACAGAGTGCGGCAGATGTTGTTGTTGCTCAACAGGAAGTCATGCAGGAAGTGGCACCGGAACCGGAACCTGTGGATGAGCCAGAAGTTGAACCAGAACCAGAACCCAGCGTAGACATTGATGCACTTGTTGAAGATGCTACTGCACTCATCAAAGATGGTAATCCAAAAGATGCTTTGGCCTTATTGAAACCCCATCTCAAGACCATCGGTGCACAACATCCTGGTGCCTGGCGCATTGCAGGAGGCGCTATGGCGAGATTGGATTTGGATAATCACGCCATCGCCGCTATGACGCACGCACAGAATCTTGAGCCAAGTCACGGCCCAGGCTGGTTTAATTTAGGCTCTGTTCAACAACGCTCAGGTATGGCGCAAGAAGCCATCAAGAGTTACCAGCGAGCACTTGATGCCGACCAAAACTACGCGAAGGCTGCAGAAAAATGGGCGTCTCTTGCGAAAGATGAGGGTTTAATCGAAGCCTACATGGACGCAGCACGCACGCTCATCACCATCGACCAATCTCATTCAATTAAATCAGAATTCGTGAGCATGCTCCTCCAACTCGCCCAAGGTGAAAGCGACATCATCGACCAAGTCGCTGGATTGCCACCTACCCTACCTGCTGGCCCCGAGATGGCTCTTGAAGCGCTCAACTTAATGGGTGACGAAACGACACCCGAACGTGCTACAGCCCTCTCACTCAGTCAACAACATAGTGATGCGGTCTTGATGTGGAAAGCTTTGATTCAGCAGGACCAAAGCGAGCCCTCTCACTGGACGGGTTTGGCTCGTTCCCTCGAACAGGCAGGNGATTATGAAACAGCACAGAAATGCCATGCAAAAGCCACCAGCATGGGTGCTCCTTCCACTCCAGTACCCCAAGAAACGCTCGATGTGTCAGAGGAGCCTGCCCCGGTTGAGGTCCTTGAATCAGAACCAGCAGAACCCCTCGTTTCGCAATCGACTGAAGTTCTCGCTTCGGAAGATGTTCAATCCTTACCNGAATTGGACCCAGTTCCCGAACCGGTCGAAGTCGAACCCGCCGTTGAAACACCATCGCCTGCCATGGATGCAGCCATGCTTTTGGCACCGGTTGAACCTCAACAAAAAGTGGTGGAAGCAACGCCTCAGCCCGAAGTTGACCTTGCTAAAGCGGCCTTGGATGCAGCGCAAACCGTTGCCGTTAACACGCCCCAAACCACCACAAGCAATGCCATATCCAACCAAGATGTTGCTTGGTTCAATCAAGGTGTGCAGTTGATTGAGGACAAAAAATACAAAGAAGCGCTTTCGTGTTTTGACCGAGCCCTCCCCGCTTTTGCGGGCGATGACGCGATGATTATCCGTATTCTCAACAACCGTGGTAATGCCTACTACTTCCTTGAGGAATATCCGAAGTGTGTTGAATCATACCACCAAGCGATGTTGATTCGTCCGACCGAAGTTCGCGGAGAGACGCTGTACAACATGGGGACGGCATACGCTGAAATGGAACGTTACAAGGACGCCATCAAGTGCTTTGAGCAATCCATCCCACGCGGCCTAAGTGATGAGGCAAGGCGTCGTGCAAAGGACCAGATTCGTCGGTGCAATATTTTGCAAAAGGCCGTGGATAAAAAGCGGAAGAAGCGTTGAACACTGCGCCTGCGTGGTCAACTTCAAAAACGGTGGAGCCTTGGATAGACCATGGACTGCGGCACGTGTGAATCGGCAACGCCTTTGGAAGTGCACCGACCGGACGAAGTGGATGTGGCACTCACACTCACTGAGAAAGCCACCAGCATGCTGGAAGATGCTTTTGGCGACGACCGTAGTCATGCCCTTCTCGTCGGCGTCCTCAGCGGCGGATGTTCGGGATACATGTATGATCTTCAGATCGTTGAATCCACGGATACACCTTGCCAAGAACTCAACATCAATGGATTTCGTGTTCTCGTCCCTTCTGCCTCAAGTCATTTGTTGAACGGCATCGAGATTGACTATGTGGACCGACTCATGGGTGGCGGCTTCAAAATCAACAACCCCAATGCGAGTTCTTCTTGCGGATGCGGTGAATCGTTCTCTTGAGGGCAATCCATGGGATTGGTACGTCATGAGGCCTCCATCCTTCTGCTTCAAGGCAAGGACATTCTCGCTTTTTTAGATGGTCTTTCCACCAACCATGTCGATGGTCCCTGCACCACCGTTTTCACAACACGTGCGGCTAAAATTATCGATGTTTGTGACATCGTTCCTGTAGGCGAGCATGTGGCTGTTGTTGGTCATGCACTGAACAAGGATGCACTCGTTACTCACTTGTCTGCACGTATACTCGACCAGCCCATCACCATCACGGACATCAGTGAGCTCAATGATGTCTTCATCGATGTTGGTGAATCCCAAATCCCACCAGACGCAACCGTCCACACTTCGTTCTTTGGAAGGATGTTCATTGTGCCCACCAAACACAAGTGGCAAGCCACGTGGACCATTGACCAGTGGAGTGAATACCGTATTACGAACCTCATCCCCTATCACGGTCATGAGATAACAGGTACCCATCATCCTCTAGCATGTGGACTTGAATCGCTCGTTCATCCTCAGAAGGGATGCTATGTGGGTCAGGAAGTCCTGACGCGTATGCAAAGTCGTGGCAAGCAAGGACACTGCCTCGTTGTGAGGGAAAATCCAGCCGAAAAACCGACCACGAAAGGCCAGGAACGCAGCCTTTGTATCGTCCGTACTCAATAGCCAAGGACTTCTTTGAGTTGGCCTTTGTAAAATTCACCGGACCCCTGCAAGGATTCAAGTTCCCCGTCGGTTAACTCCAACTCAAAAATTTGTTCAATCCCGTTGGAGCCGATGATACAAGGCACACCGATGTAGACATCATTCAATCCGTATTGTCCGGTGAGCAGGCAGGATGCTGGAAGCAACCTCCGTCGGTCGTTCAATACGGATTCAGCCATGACAGCGGCTGCCGAACCCGGAGCGTAAAAGGCAGACCCACGCTCCAATAGTTTGACAATTTCCCCTCCGCCACTGGCGGTTCGTGCGCTGATTGCATCAATACGATCTTGACTCATGAGTTGGGTGATTGGGATACCGCCGACCGTCGTGTATCGCGGCAAGGGCACCATGGTGTCTCCGTGTCCACCAAGCACCATTGGCGAGACATCTTCTTCAGCACAATTGAGTTCTAAGGCGATGAAATGTGCCATTCTTGCACTGTCGAGAACACCGGCCTGACCGATGACGCGCTCTGGCGGGAATCCAGTGACCTGCTGCATATGGTATGTCATCAAGTCCAATGGATTGGTGACGACGATGACCACAGCATCAGGTGCATGATCTTTGATCCCAGTCCCAACCTGTGAGACAATATCGGCGTTTTTGCCAATCAAATCTTCTCTCGTCATGCCGGGCTGCCGGGGGAAGCCGGAGGTTACAACAACAACCTCTGCTCCGGTAATGTCCTTGTAATCCGATGTACCCGTGATGGTGCCGTTGTAATTCAACACGTTAGCATTTTGCGACATGTCAAGTGCCTTGCCCTTGGCAAAACCCTCGTAGATGTCGAGAAGAACAATGTCGGCGATTTTCATTTGAGCCAGAACAAAAGCGCATGTGGCTCCAACATTCCCTGCTCCAATCACCGCAATTTTTCGTCGACCGCTCGCCATGGTATACACCTTACACCAAGAACCTGCTCCGGCCAGTCCATAAGTCCAATGGTGGAAGATTTTCAACAGGCGCTTGGGAGTCCCCGGCGAAACCGATGCAGTGATTCAAAGCGTGGCATCTAAAAACCTCCTTCAAGTGGACGATTTGCACCTACCCTTTCGGTGGTGCCATCGGCAGGTGATTGGATGAAACTTGGTGTCCCAAAAGAGCCCGAAGGCGAAACCCGTGTTGGCATCGTTCCATCAAGCATGAAGAAACTTGCCAAGGCAGGATTTGAGGTCATGATCGAGTCCGGTGCAGGGGAATCTGCCAATTATCACGACGCTGATTACGAAGCGGCCGGCGCGACCATCGTCTCTCGAGAACAGGCACTGGCGTGCGAGAACATCGTTTGCATTCGCTTTCCGGGCGTTGATGGTATCTCCGCTGGTACGAACCTGGCGTGTGTTTCCGACCCGTTTCGTCATCCGGAATACGTCAAGGCCTGCATGGACGCCAACATCACCCTCCTCTCCATGGACATGATCCCACGTCGCCTGTCTCGCGCACAGTCCATGGACGTGAACTCCAGCCAGGACAACCTCGCCGGCTACAAAGCTGTCTTGCTCGGCGCGGCTCAGGTCCCAAAAGGCATCCCGATGATGACAACCTCAGCGGGAACCATTC
>FUFK010805332.1_pt1 | contig 11519 bp, 18 predicted proteins | sample 1021851 | NCBI WGS metagenome assembly FUFK01 (sample SAMEA51879418, study PRJEB19060) | metagenome
CCAATTTTCGCAAACAAATTTAAAGTTTGAAGCAGTTTCTCCAGGTAAATGTTCTGAAGGGAAGTCGAAACTATCACTATCATTTGCTCTAGCATCTAAAAATGTTTCTATCTCATCTGCCTCTGTTTCTGATACATTAAAAGTAAAATTAAATATCTTTGGATTTTGATGTTCAGCTAATCCAAATAATATTCTGTGTTCGTAGCCATCAGCAAATCTTACTGTTCTTGTATTAGGTGCGGATCTTTTTTGTTGGCCGTAAGTAGGTTTTATTGAAGGAAATGTAGCCATTATGCAAGTAAACCTCCAGGTCTTTTTTGCTGTAATATTTCAGATTGTACTGCAACTGAGATAAGACGACCAAGTTCTCTACCTTGTTGTTCATCTCCTTCAACAGAAGAACCAGTAGCATCTACATTAACTATCACAGTAGTACCTCCACCAAGAGCATGATTTGGTGTAATCATTCCTGATACACCTGGGCTAAACATCTCAGGTCCACGTTCTCCAACAATATAACTGTTTCCACCTTTTACAGGCCCACCATCTGCTCTAAATGCAGTGCCTCTTACTCTATTAAGAGAAGCAGGAGCAGGTCTTGAATAACCACTAAACCCTACAGGATTACTAGGTAAATTAGCACCTTGAGTTGGAGATCCTCCTCCAAAACCAGTAAATAAATTACCTAACAAACCCATAACTCCTTTTTGAAATTGTATTGCTAACATTCTTGCAGCCATATCTAAGTAATGATCTGCAATACGATTAAACATATTTCTAAAAGCATCACTTATAGACATAGTTCCTTTAATAATTCCTTTAAATGAAGTTTCAAACGATTGAGCCATTGTTTGAGATAAAGTCATCAACTGATACATAGGACTTTGAAGTTTCTTTAATTCTTCATCTAAACTAGAAAAAACATCATTAGTAGTTTGACCAAATTTTCCTGTAAAGAAATCAAGTTGCTCTATTAATTGTCTAGTTTCCTCAAAACCTTTTTTAATATCCTCTATTCTAGTTTTTCTATCTTCATCAAATTTCTTTTGTAATTTTTGTCCTCTTAATTCTCCTCTTTTTTCTAAATAATCATCTCCTAATAATCTATTTAAAATATTTGAAGGTGCATTTAATAATAATCTATCTGTAATTCTTACTTGTTCAGCAGCAGCTATTTGTGCTCTTTCGTTAGCATCAGCTATAGCCAAAGCTAAAGCTAATTCAACTTCCATACTACCTGTAATTTTAAGTTGATTTAAAAGTTCAGATGTTTTTGTATTTCCAATTTTATCTCTTAATTGAAATATTTGTTGTGCTAAAGCTGCTTCTGTTTGTGCAGCAGCCACAGCATTGAATGTTCCAGCATCTCCAAAAGCAAGTGCTAAAGACTTTCTTACACCAGCAGAGTCAAATGCAGCAAAACTATTTAAAACATTTATAGCCTCTTCTTTCGTAATACCTAATTGTTTTGCAAGATTTCCTACATCTCTAGCTGTAGTTTGAAATCCATCTTGACTTGTTCTTAATGTAGAATTTAATCTTGCTAAAGATTGATTAAATTTGTCATTCTTATCTATTGCAGAACCTATTGCAGTACCAAGAATTGACAATGCAAAACCAAATTGTCCACCAGCTAAACCACCCAATGCACCACCTGTTGCACCACCAACTGCTGCTGCACCTGTCTGACCAAACAATAAAGGAAAAGCTCCACCAATAATTGCGCTACTAGCTGCATTTGCTCTACTTCTACCTCCAAAACCTGCTTGATTTTGTTTTGTTTTTTGTTCTGTAATTTTTTTCTCAGCAAGAAGTAAATTATTGGCTCGAACTAATGCTTGCCTTCTTATTTTTCCATTTTTTTCTGCAAATTTAACTCGATCTTCATAAGAAGCGTTAATTAATTTTTCATTTTTCTTAACTCCTATGCCAAGTTTTTTTTGTCTATCAAGTTCTTGGTTTTGTTTTTCTTGAAAATTTAATCTTCTCTTACTAGCTTTATTAGCATTTTCTTCTAAAGTCGTAAGTTCTTTTTTCTTTTTAAATTCATCTTCTAATCTTTCTAAACCTCTCTCTTGAAATGCAGGTAATCTAGGTGCTCTTGTTTGAACCTCTTTTAATAATTCTTGATTTGCCAGTTCTGCTTGAATCCTAGTATTATTTGCTCTTGCAATAGCAACACTTTGAGCTTGACTTGCAGCTTCATCAAGTCTATTTTGTTTACCTGCTATAGCTCCTTGTGCTAGGAAAAACGCATCTGATTTTCTTGCATTTTGTAAACTAACAACTGCTGCTTTTTGTTCTGCTAAAGCTGCATTTGTATTTCTCAAAGCTGTAAGATATTCTTTAGCAGCCTTACTTGCTAGACCAGTACCTAAAGCAACTTCATTAAAATTCTTTTTTGACTCTCCTAATGCTTTATTAACCTCGCTAACACTTTTTAATACTAAATCTTGATCTTTAGTAAGATTTTTTAAAGTTTTATTTAATCCTTCTACTTGTAATCGTGTAGTCCTAACATCTTTATTAAAGGCAGTTAGTTTCTTAGCACCTTTTAAAGCAACAGCAATATCTACATTATAATTAGCCACTTGCTATAAAAAAACTAAAACATTTTCTCTATATTACCTCTTTTTACCTCGTAAAGCACTAGATCTTTGTGCTTGTTCTTTTTGTTTTTCATATTCTTCATGTTCTAATTCTGCATAAGCAGCCCAACCTATCATTTCTTCCATAGTTAAAGTTTCACATAACTCAGCTACAGTTTTGTGTAATTCTTTAGCTAGAGAAAATAAAAACTGCCAATCTTTGTTAGCTTTTCAAATCGGCTTTAGCCTCTGATACCCCCTTATCAGTACCAGCATTAATCATTGCTAATTGTATTTCTTCAAGAACAGAAACTTCAACCTCTCTTCTAAGAGATGCTTTATCTCCGTCTTGAAAAATTTTTTTACCATCTTCATCTAAAGCTTTTTCAATCATCATTTGTAAAGCATAATCATTTACGTCATCTGATGATTTTTTTTGTATTGCTTCTCGTTCTGCAATAGTTAATGGATGCCAGTAGACAGTAAGAATAATCTCATCATTTTGTTTAATGTCATGTTTATAAAGTTGAGAAACTCCAAACTTGTTTTTTAAAAGATCAACTGCTCTTGTCATGTTAATATGTAGCTATTATTAGTATACTAAGCGTTTGCCGTAAATTGGCAAGATATTAAGCCAAGAAAGTGTGAAGAGTCATCTAATTCAATAGGAGCAGGACCCACAACATCAAGCACTCTAGGATCGCAACTAAAAGAATCTGTATAATCAGAAGCATTAACAGAAGTAAGCCCATCAATAACAGCTTCACCTAAAGAAGATAAAATAGCACTACCTTTTCCTCTAGGAATATAGATATTACATTGAATTACTCCAGAGTAAAAATCTTGTGATGCACCTTGAGTTTGAGTTGTTGCTTGTGCAAAATCAACAGACATAACAATATATTTTTTAGTCTTACCAGGAGTCTTATAAACCATATTGTCATAAATCATTTCTACAGTTGGATCAACATCTGCAACTGCATCTGTAACTGCTTTTTCAAAAGCTGCTCGTGTGTTAACTAAAGTCATGGAGTTTCGTAATCAACGAATACAGAACTAGGATCACTAAATCCACCAATACCTTTTCCTTTGAATCTAACATTATCAGATTTACCTCTAACACCAGTACCAAATGCAGCAATACCTAACTTTGGTTTTTCAGTAAATATTGCATTAATAAGTGGTCTTAATTTACCTTGAACATATTGAGGTATTTGACTATTAGGAGAAGCTAAAGCTCTAGCTGCATATTGTGATCTATTACCAATGAATACTTTAGAAAAAGGTTTAAAATTAGGTATCGAATCAATAAATCTAGGTTCAATTACTGCTTGAGGATTATTTTGTCTGCCATCTCTTCTAGGTTTTATATTACTCCACGGAGCAACTGATTCTCTAGCTTCATCAGGTCTAGGTCTTTGTGTACTGGCTGTCCAACTAGAAACAAAGAAACCTGTATCTACAGGACTATTTTCTTTTGTAGATAAATCAGATAAGACAGCACGAACCAAAGTATTTAAATCACGTTCTAAATTTCCTTCTAAATCAGGAATAATTTTATCGATATTTCGTGTTGAAACCATCAGAACCTCACCAATAATGTAAACAGATAAGTCTGTCCACCCTGTCTTGTATCTATACTAACTATCTGTCCTACTCTTGTAGATCCAGCATAAGTTAATGTAACTTCATCTTCAAAACTAGGCTGATTATTACCAATCAAATCAGGTGTAATATATATCTTTGCCTCTCTTCTTTCTCTACCATCATCTTCTGTAGATTGAACAAATTCTACTGGTGCTTTAATGTTTGAATATGTAGTATCAATACTAATATCTTCACCAGTATTAATGTCATAACTTGAAGTTCCTTTTTTTGTATAGACAATAGTCGAGTCAAAAGAACTACCTAAATCAGCTACTACCTGTTTAGCTACGCTTTTTAAAAGTGAATCAAGTTGTCCTGCCATTATCCTCTAACCACCCTCATCTGAAAAGCACCTGCTCCACCAAGCATATACGCTCCAAGATAACTTTGTAACCAGGGATATACATCCATAATATTATTTACAGAACCAGTTCCCTGACTATCAGTATTATATTTAACCTGTATATCACCTAATTTTACTTCAGAAAAATTACCATCTTTACCAGTTGTACCTGTAATTGCATCAGTATCATTTGCCAAAGCTCTGGCTAATTCATACTGTGCATATTTAATATTTAAAGGAATTGTAGAACAAGCTAATTCAACACCATCTACCTGATAATTATTTCTTGGAAACTTAAGTGCCTGACCATCATCACATCTGTCTCCGTAATAAACTAAAGTATCAATCCATCTGGTAGCTGCAATCAAAGCTCTGTTTTTCTGATCATCAGTTTTATTAGTCCAAGTGCTTGAATCTGGAACTGTTTCAAAATAACTATTAGCTTCTGTCAAAGTGACATAGCTATTAGCATTAGCATCTTTTATAGTTGCATTTATAGTGGCTGCCACGATAAGAAAGTAATTTTAGTTTTATTGTAGCGTAAAGAAAAAACCCCACCAATAATTGATGAGGTTTCTTCATTGCCTTGCAACTTAATACTACTAAGGATTAGTACCTGTATCAAGTGGTGAGTTAACGATGAGTTCAACTATAGGAATTAAATCCGCATCGTATGTTAATGCCCAGTTGTTATCGTCAGCTAATGCTGCGTTTGTTGGGTTGTCACTATTAGATGTCCACTTAGTTCCCATAACGTGATAAGCACTGTGGTAATCAACAGACATAACATCTTGCTTAGATAAGATGTTTCTATCTGATTCAATACTTAGAGGAGATTGCTCACCTTCAAGAATTGTTCCTGACTTGATTAAGTAGCAACGGAACTCTTTCTGATGACCTGTTGTACCAGGATGAACTGTATTGACTTGAGAGTCAATAACAACATTCATACCAGCAAACTGACCAATACTTCTATCTGTGATGCCAACACCACCGCCACCCCATTGGATGCCAGTTCCAGTTGATAATGCAGAAGTAGAGAAAGTTAACATACCAACCTGATATAGGTAGTAAGCAACAGATGGGTGAATAACTAGAGTATCTAGCTCTTCCCCTCTTTCTCCAAGAAGTGATCTTCCTCTTGCAACTGTAGAAGCTGTTAAGAAGTTAGTCTCATCAGCACCAGAAGCAGCACCCTTAGTTAAATCTAAGCAGTTTGAACCTAATGGACCAAAAGTAGATCCAAACAAACCATCTAACAAGCTGAATAATCTTGCAGAATTTAGTTTGTTAATAGCATCTGCGATTTGATTTCTGATGTGACCCATTGGATCTTCACCAGCAGCCAATACAGCTACATCATCAACAGCATACGCAAAACCTCTNTGACAGATAGTTGCGATCTGTGTTCCTGTACCAATCTTCTGTGGTGTTAGATAACCAGAGTTACTTGTACCCCATGTTGCTGTACCATCTAAGATTTCCTCAGTTGGTGCGATTGGGTTAAATTCTGGAACTTGAATTCTTGTTCCACCTTCTGTTGCGTCAAGAAGTGAGTTTCTTACAACAGCACCAGATCTTATAAAAGCACTACGTTCTTTGATTGCCTCAGAAACATAGGTGCTCAAATTATTTCTCTTTACGATGTCAGCTAATAAAACACCGCCAGAGTAATTCTGAAAAGGAGCAGCCATTGGCTTACCTAAAAGTTAAATTTACAGTAACCAAGCCACCGACTTGGGTGTTGAATCCACCGAATCCAACAATTAAGATTGAGCCTCTTGCTTGAGCACCGCTGCAAGTTGAGGGTTCTGTTCTGATAGTAGCATTTGTTGAGTCAGGTTGCCTGTTTTCCAAGGATTAACTTGTCCTCCACCTACATTTGATGTAGGAGTCGGTTTCGCACCCATGCCAGCAGCAGAACTTGGTTTAAAATGATGTTCCCAACCACTACCTGGATTTTTAAGACTCGATAAATAAGTATTCAAATCTTGTTCAACTCCACCATTTAAAACAACTACATTTCCTTCTGCATTTTTTTGTAATTTATTTTGTAGTAATGATAAAGTTTGTTCTGCATTTATTGCACCTAAATTACTAATAGCTGCTAATGCTTTTGTTTTAGTAGATGCAACTTCATTAGAAGTTTTCATATCTTCTAAACTCTGCTTAAGAGCGTTATTCTCTTGTTGCATTTCTTGATTTGTTTTATTTGCCTCTTCCCATAAGGTTTTCCATTGCCCTTGCTCTTCTAATTCAGTTTTACGTTGTTGATCTTTTTGTTTATAAACATCATCTAATTTACCTTTTACGTCATTAAATTTTTCTGACCATTTCGCTTTATTTGCAGCATTCAACTTCTTTAGTTCTTGTATCTGTTTTTCGTATTCAGATTTTATAGAGTCTAAAGACGGTGATGGGGGTTGGGCAAGTGGTTGTGCTGCAACTGTTTCAGTTGTTTCAGTTTTTGGCTGAATTACATTTTCTTCTATTGCCATGTTTTACTCAGCGATTGGACTATCAGTTTTTTTCTTAGAAGTTTTTTTCTTAGTTGCTTTTGGTGCAGGAGCAGGAGAGGCTTCAACAACTTCTTGTGTTTTAGCTTTTTGTTCTACTACTTCCCATTTGTAAGTTCCATCAGGTTGAAGAACATGGTCTATGGATTTAGCCATAAGTTTCATTAAATTTATCTTATAATAGTATACTAACTGTTTTCTGTCTGATTACCACTAGGTAAAACTTCACCTTGAACTAAAATATCTCTAAATTCTTCTCTATCTATAACATTTTGATCAAATAATGATGTTAAAGCTGTAATATCCTGTCCAATCAATCTTTCAATATCAAAATCCCTACTAATCTTTACTTCTGGTGGTTCAATTCCTACATATTCAGCAGATAAATTAAATGCTTTCTGTAATTTTTGCTCAAGTTCCATAGAAACCATAGCAAGCATAGAGTTAGTATCAACTCTATCTAATCGTCTTGCATCAGCAGATTCAGCTACAAACTTTTGTTGTGATAGCGTACTGATACCTAAAGTAGCCATCTGCATTTGTAATTCTTTAATCTCAGCAGATTGAGCATCAAAAGCACTGGAAGCTGGCTCTACATAATAAATTTTATTACCTGGTTGAGTTGCCATTGCATAGTTTACGCTGATAGCAAGGTCTTTTGTTTGATCGTCATAACCTTCCATTACAAGCATCGGCTGAGATGCAACGTGCAAACTATGTATTAAATCAGCCTGTCTTTGAAAATGTGCAAGATTAAGATACGCAATATCAAGTAAAGGTGGTTTACTTACTAAATTATCTGTCTTTCCAGAATAAATTGTTACTAAAGGTATTTCTCCAAGAGAAAAATTACCGGATTCAACTTGTTGATAATCTTTATCTGCCGAACCCATTTCAAAATTTCCTGTCACACTGTTATCAGAGACATCATACATTTCTTCGATTTGCTCTTTTTTACGAAACACTCTGTAACTACCAGGTTCTATTACTCTTATCTGGTCAAAAACTTTTTCACCAAACTGACCGTCAGGCAATACAGCCTTTTCTGCAATTCGAGCTTGTATAAGATTCCCATAATTAGATTCTCTATCTAATCTCCAACCATAAAGATTTGTAGGATCAATTTCAATCCAATAAGGTCTGCGATTCTGCTGTCTTTCTTCTGCAAGACTTAACGCTCCAGAAGGTGCAGGATAATCTACAAGAATATGACTTTGACCATAAGTAAGAGAACACATCAATACTCTTCTTGCATATTCATCTAAATCTGACTTACAACCATCAACGTCCATTTTAAACATTTCTGTCCAATAAGGATCACCTATAAGTGTTATTGGTTTTCTTAATACAAGACCTGTAGCTGCTCTGATTAATCTTTGCGTAAAAGGACTAAATACTGATCTATTTACTCTTGCAAGGTAAGCATCATAATCTTCTCTTGGTTCTAAAGGTAAAAATGCTTCAGAATTTTCTCTAAGGTACTCTGTTCCTTCTGTAACAGCCTTCATTATTTCCCAACCTTTCATCATATCTAGAACAGCCCTCGTGCGAGTAAAAGGGCTGTCTATCCCACCTACAGAAGTAGATGAGACAATATTAGTTCTAATTGGCCCAGGTACGGCATAAGTCATCTCAACACCTCCATTTTCTTAATGCTAACGCCTTCCTTGTAGGTCTGCCTTTACTATCTTTCATTGGCCCAGGCATACCTGACATTCTTGCACAAAAAGATTTACGTCTTTTAGCTGCCGCACTACCAGGCTTTACTTTTCCTGTAACAGGTGCTTTTAAATTACTACCAGTAGCACGATTGTATTTAGCTCTACCTTTGGCAGTAAGACCTCCAGTTTTAGACTTTTCTCCTCTGCCTACACTTAAATTTACTGATTTACGTTTTTTTCTCATTTACCCACCTTTGCTTGTGCCTTTTTATGAGCCTGTGTAAAAGTATCTCCTGCTCTCATTCTCCTCTTCATAAACTCCATATGCTTTGCACTATGATGCTCAGAGTGTTTAGATAATAAAGTTTTTTGGCGAGGAGTTAGTTTCACTTTTTTTTCTTTTTTTTCTTAGAACGTAGCTTTTTAAGATCAGCAGCCGTGATCTTATCTCTAGGTGGAGCAACCGCAGCTAATTTACGTTGCTTGGCTGAGTAAGAACCTTTAGGCATTACAAGTCGGCAGCATTAATATCACCATTAGTTTGGAAGGCTACACTAACAGTTTCAAGATCACCTGTTGTAGAAGTTAAAGTTGTTCCTGTAACAACACCATTAAAAGTTACTTTGTTAGAACCAGTAAGAAATAATTCAAATTGTGCATCTGCTGGATCATCTGCCTGTAATACATCCCTTAATATTTCACCTGTTGCATCAGTAGCCGTAGCAGCAGTATATAAAAAGTCAACACTACCAGATCCAGAAACTAAACCACCGACATATTTTCTAGAATTGTCACCATGAGCAGTACATTCTAAAGTATCTTTTGTTATATCTAGTGACCAACCTGTCGTTGAAACAACTGTTGCAAGAGCTTCTGATCCATCTTTAGAAAATTTAACAGAACCCTCCTCTCCACGAAAAAATGCCATGATTCAAAGAAAAAAAAGTATTTATATGATTATATTACCTTGAAACTGCGTTTTTCACAGCTATTTTTTCCTCTTTTTACGTCTATGTTGATAAGTTATCTTCTTACTGCTTGTTTTTTCACGCTTAAACCTAGCTTTTTCGGCTGCTGTCATCTCTGAGGCAGTCTTAGGTGTCTTACTTGATACACGTTTACTGGGTCTACAGGCAGGATAAGCTCTATTCTCACCTTTCTTACGACCGCAAGGCTTGCCAGTTTTTACATCAACCCATTTTTCTTTAAACCAACGGGTTAAACCGCCACTACTTCTTGCCACGTTTCTTAGTTCCCCTGCGATAAGTACCACCACGCTTCTTATACTCTCGTACAAGCCATGCGTTAGCGTATGCAGAAGGATAAACAGCAAATTTACGTTTAGCTTCCGCTTTTACTCTAGAGTATAACGCTTTATTTACAGGAACATTCGCCACGTTTTTTACCTCCCTTCTTTTTCTTCTTCTTTTTCTTAGTTGTAGAATGATACATGATAAGAATTAGGTAGTTCTTAATATATTCTAAACGAAGTCTGACCTAATGTCTCTGGTTTTGCAAGGTTGAATTGCTGTAGACAAAGATAACCAAAAGCATCAAATGCATGATCCACACCCAAATTCTTATTAGGTAATCCAGTATTTGGTGCATATGTAAGAGTTCTTAGTGCTTTTATCAATTCTTTACACCTCGGATGAATAAAAGTTCTCTGATCTCCATTCGCATCTAACAACGCAGTATTAACAGCAGTAATCTTATCTCTTATCTTCCACGGACTTTTAGGACTTAAAACAGTAAAACCAGACCTTCTCAGGATCGTATGATCAGTAACACCCACCCCACTGGTCTTTCTTGCACTACCAGTAGGGTCAGGACAGGCAATAATTCTTCTATCCACCCCATACCTTCTTACAACTTCTTCAGCAAAGTCCCATGTGGTAGCACCTCCTGTCAGCATGATCTCATCAAACACATAAAGACAATTATCATGTTTATATGCACAGATTCCTGCCATAGGGTCAACGTTAAAATCCAATCCCAATAACAAGGGCAGCATATGTAGGTCTTCCACTTCCTTATCAATATTGTCATCACTAAAGCTAACAGCAACCAAACCAGTTAAATTTTCAAAACTAGCTTCAAATTCCTGTCTAAATGTTCTCGCATCTAACTGACTTCTAGCAGCTTCTACTTCATCAGCTTTTACATTACCCCCTTCAATCGTAGTAAAACTCCACCTTTGCCAATCATCCCATTCCTGTTCACCACAAAAACACCACATATCATAAAACCAACTTGCAGTTCCATCAGGTGTACTAATAAACAATGCCCAACCCTGTTTATCAGCCAATGCAGGTCTGATCACCTCAGCCCACACATCTCTATCCATAAACGCTGCTTCATCCAATACAACACCAGCTAAACTTCTTCCCCTCAATGCCATAGCATTTTCAGTACCCTTTAACTCAATACTTGATCCATTTATTAAATCTAATCTTAAATCTGTCTCATTTTTACTCTGTACCCAAGTCTTAGGAGTCAATCTCTTCAATTCCTTCCACGCAATATCCTTTGCCATACGATATGTAGGTGCACAATAAAAATAAACCTCCCCAGGTCTCTTAATAGCACCTCTAAGCAACTCAATACAGCTTAAATAACTCTTTCCAAACCTTCTTCCAGCAACCAGCACTCGAAACCTCTTCTCACTATTAAACACCTCCCCCTGTGCATACCTTAAACTGACCTCATTTAGGCTCATATAACCCTTTTTTTCATAATATTACTCATTTTCTTTCGCATTTTA
>FUFK010074752.1_pt1 | contig 11517 bp, 13 predicted proteins | sample 1021851 | NCBI WGS metagenome assembly FUFK01 (sample SAMEA51879418, study PRJEB19060) | metagenome
TTAGCTCCGTCTTGATCCATGATTGCTAATTTTTTTATTCTTTGTGTTTTTGGTCCTTCTTCTGAGACATAAATTATTCTTGTATCAAAATAACCTTTTTCTCCAGTCAGCCTTTCGTAAACCTTATCAGAAATAATATGCCCTACTCTTCTCCAATTGTTAGGAACTGTGGTAAAAGCTAAAGCCATCATTTCTTTAGCAGCTAAAACGTCCCATAATCGAAACTCAACTCTTAATTTATCGTCAACATAATTTACTTTGCCAGTAATAAGTGCTTGAGCTTTAATTAAATTCCAATCTTCAAATCTTGGTTTTAAATTTGCAATATCAGGAGCTTGTAAAAAAGCCTTTTTGTCTAGAGGATTAAATAATCCCGAGGTTCTTAAATTATTCTCAACGATATTTGATATCTCCGAGCCAATATTTTCTTTTTTAAGTATTTTTTCAAAACCTTTTCTAGATTCTTCATCAATTGATAGGGGAGAAACTGCTAATGGAAGTGGATTTAAATTTCCCCTAGTTATATCAACTTCAATTAAAGCATTTGCTTTGATAGGTATTAATATAAATAATAATATTAAAATTTTTTTTGTCATTTAAATATACTACCCTTCTAACATCTCTCTTGCATCAAAATTTAATTGTAATTCTTTCCATCTTTCATATCCAGTTGTTGGAACTCTTAATGGTTGGCATAACTTGACAGCTCTCAAAGCACTTTCTGCTAAAACCTTGTAAAATCCTTGGCCNGGTTTATTCATTCTTGCATGGTCCAAAATTTCTGTTTTTGATACTGTTCCATCAGGTTTTAATTTTAACTTTATTCTTACCAATAAATTTTCATTGTATGGTAATCCTAATGGAATACTCCAGCACCCAAATATTTGTGCCTTAAGAGCATCCTCTTCGCTTAGTGTAAGACCTGTGTTTTCTACATTTCTTTCTTGATCTTGAGTAATGTCATCATTTGTTTTTAAAACTTCTGCACTCTCTTCTTTTGATTTATCAATTAAAGCAGCAATATTATTTGGATCAAACAAATCTTTTTTTTCAAATTCTGATACTTGTTTAACTTCATCATCTACTTTTTCAGGATTTTGTTTTTTTTCCTCTTTTGTTTCAACCTTTTTTAAAGTTTTATCTGGAAGTGGAATTGCNTCAGGTGTTTCATTCTCTATTTTTTTATTATTTTGATCAGGAGCCAGAACAGTTTTTGTTTTCGTTTTTTCTACTTTTTTTGGTGGAGCTTGTTCTGAAACAAGTTTTTTTTCTTTCTCTTTTACTTTCTCAATTATTTTTTTAGCCTTAGGTGCAAATGGAATATTGGTTTTTTCTGCTATTTGAATTAACTCAACTGATACTATTGGTGGAATATCAAGTGGTTTCTTTGCCAAAAAAGGTAAGCTCATGGCTGTAATGAAAATTAACAAAACATGCAAAACAGAAGAAATAATTAAACTTCTATTCACTTTAATTACCTTTGCTTATACGGTTCTGAAATCAATGCTACTTTAGTAAAACCAGATCCTGATAGTAATCCCATAATTTCTAAAACTCTTCCATAATTTATAGTTTTATCACCTCTAACATAAATTCTGGTATCAGTTCTATTTTTTGAAACCGCTAAAACTTTTGCAATAATATTATCGTATTCAACTTTTGCTTCTTGAATAAAAATTTCACCTTTTGCGTTAATTGACAGTGTTAAAGGTTCTGTTTCTTCAGGTAAAGAGTCTGCCGAACTTTCTGGTAAATCAACTTGAACGCCAACCGTTAACAATGGTGCTGTTACCATAAATATAATTAATAATACCAACATAACATCTACGAATGGAGTAACATTTATTTCACTCATAGGTTCTTTTGATGAGCGATTAAATTTGAAAGCCATTTGTTAGATGATTGTTAAAAATCTTTTAGAGAAGTTTTCTAATTTTTCAGAATATTTTTTAGCGTCATTATTGAATTTGTTGTAGGCAACTACTGCTGGTATTGCAGCNAANAGACCAAGTGCAGTTGCAAATAAAGCTTCGGCTATTCCCGGCGCAACTATCGCAAGACTTGTGTTTCTTGAAATAGCTATAGACTGAAAAGAATTCATAATTCCCCAAACAGTTCCAAACAATCCAATAAATGGTGCTGTTGAACCTACTGTTGCCAAAAAAGTAAAACCTTTTTCAATTTTTGTCATTTGTTTTTCAATTCCAGCTTCTAGAGAAGCGCTCATTCTTTCACTAATGTTAGTTCTTGTTTTTTTTTTAAGTAATCCTTCCATTGCATCTTGAAACACAAGTGACATTGGATCCTCAAGTTTACTAGGTAAACTATTGTAAAAAGTTTCGGCAGATTTAGAATTCCAAAATTTTTCTTCAAATTCTTCTGAAGATTTAGTTATTTTTTTAAATAAACGAAACTTTTCAATAATTACAGCCCAAGAATATATTGAGCACAATATTAATATAATCATTACAGACTTAACAATTATGTCTGCTCTAAAAAATAAACTGAATAATGAAAAATCAGTATTTGTTCCTAATTCAACTGCTTTTGCTGCTATATCTGCTTCCATNCTTACTCATCACACGTAAATGTGTCATGATTTTGTCTTTTAATTTAAATTGATTATTCTTCTTTTTGATAAGTTTCGTAGAAAAAACTAGCTATTAGAATAGCATCTGCCTTGTTNTTATCTTTNTTTTTTGACAATTGTGATGAAAAATATGGAAAAATTTCAATAGCTCTTGTTCTGCTCGCATCTTTTTCTGAATTAATAAGNTTAAAATATTTTTTCCACTTAGCAGGCCTAACATAATAAACAGGTAAATGCATTGCGCTGCATATTCCTTTTAAAATACCAAAAGATTGACCAAAATTAAACATGCTAGTAACGCCTTGTCCAGGCATTGCAGAAACTTGTTCAATTACAACTTTTATGTTTTTTTTATCAAATTTGTTTATCCTTTCACTAATTTCATTAAATATTTGAGCACCATTTACTTGTCTTTTATTCTTCTTACCATCTGTCATGGTTGGCATTTCAATTACATCTTTTATTATACCATCTTGAAAAAAACAGATTGAACCTGAGATGCCTGGATCAATTCCAATAATCATCATTAAATACCACCTAAATTAACGTTTGAATAAACGTTCTGAACATCGTCATCTTCCTCAAGAGTTTCTAAAAAATCTACAACATTATCTTTATTTTCTTTATTTACCTCAACACTATTTAATGGGACCCATTCAATTTCTGTAGAAATAAAATTCGCAATAATTTTCTCAAGATTTTTTTTTACATTATATATTTCGCTCATTTGACACTGGACCTCATGATAATCCTCATAAGAAAAACATTCATCAGCTCCTGACTCAATCGCTAAATCTAAAATTTTTTCATCAGATATCTCTTTTTTATCAATTTTGATTATACCCAATTGTTGAAAATTGTGAGATGCTGAACCTTGAGTTCCTAANCTCCCACCACTTTTTTGAAAAATAGTTCTAATATTTGATGCGGTCCTATTTTTGTTGTCTGTTAAAGTTTCAACTATAACAGCAATCTTTTCTGGTCCAAACCCCTCGTATCTTAAATTTTCAAAATTTGCTCCTGTAGCTGCAGAAGATTTATCTATTGCTCTTTCAATATTATCTTTAGGCATATTTGCAGATCTAGCAGCCTGTACTGCAGATCTTAGTCTAGGGTTCATTGCTGGATCTTTGTCACCAAGTTTTGCTGCAACAGTAATCTCTTTAGATAATTTTGAAAATATCTTTGATCTTTGCTTATCAGCCTTACCTTTTTTATGTTTTATTCCTGCCCAATGTGAATGTCCTGCCATGATCTTTAAATATTTTTTAGTTGATCTCCGTATACATAGCTTTTGATGTCTATTGCTAAACCTGTTTTTATATCACAATCTACTATAACACCACACAAAGTAGCATCTCCAGTAGCGGGAAAGTGTTTCACTGAATTCTTTTTTAAAAATCTATTCAAGGAATTTTCTTTATTCATTCCAATCACTGAATCATAATCCCCACACATACCTGCATCGGTTTGATATCCAGTGCCATTATTAAGTATTCTGGCATCATTTGTTGGAATATGAGTATGGGTTCCAACCACGAGAGTTGCCTTTCCATCAAATAGATGTCCTATAGCATTTTTTTCGCTAGTAATTTCACCATGGAAATCAACTACAAGTAAATCAAAATCCTTTTTCATTTCATTTTCTTTTAAAAATTTTTGAGAAGCTTCAAAAACATCTTCACACTTTTTCATAAAAACGTTGCCCATCAAATTAAGAACTCCAATTTTTATATCATTCTTTGTTTTATAAATCTGAAAACCTTTTCCTGGTGCAGGTTCAAATAAATTTTTAGGTCTTAATAATCTTTCTTCTTTATCAATAAATTCCATAATTTCTTTTTGATCCCAAACATGATTGCCAGTTGTGATAACATCAACTCCACAATTAAAAAAATCCTTACATATTTCTTTAGTTAGCCCCACACCTTGAACTGCTGCATTTTCACCGTTTACTATTACAAAATCGATTTTGTTTTTATCAATTTCATTTAATAAATTACTTGTTAATTTAGAACATCCTGAAATTCCAACAACATCTCCTAAAAATAAAATTCTCATTGTATAATTTTTTTCTCGGTTATTATTAAATCAAGTTTCTTATCATACTTGTTGATAGGTATTTTTTTTATCTCCTGGTATGAAAATCCTAATCCAATTTTAAATATTTTTTTAATTTTAGATACTTTTTCTAAATAACGATCATAAAATCCTCCACCATAGCCTAATCTATTCAAATCATCATCATAAGCTACTAAAGGAACAAATATTNTATCTGGGTAAATTTTCTTTCCTAAAGTTGGCTCAGCAATTCCATACTTATTAATTTTTAAAGGATCTTTATTTGTCCATTCAAAAAAATCCATTTGGTTATTTTCTCTAATTNTTGGTAAGGAAATATTTNCCTTTTTGTTTCTTAAAAAATAAAGCGTATCCAANTCATCAATCTCATAATTACAAGGGTAATACCCTCCTACATTTTTNAAATTAATTTTATTTTTTTTTAAAAATCGATAAATTCTNTCAGGATTGANACTAAGTTTTTTATTCGAATTTTTTTTTCTAAGATTTAAAATTTTACTTCTTAGNTTAGNTTTNCTCACAGACCTACTTTGAAATGTTTTCTAATTTTGCTTTTTTTACAAAATTTGATATTTGATCAGCAGCTTCATCAATTAAATTTTCGTATTTTTTTTGATTATCGTCAATTTCTTGTTTTAAATTTTCATGATCAAGATTTAGTTTTTCAATTTCAGATTCTTTTGTGTCCCTATAATCGTAAATTAGAGATTTTAGTTCTTTAAATTTTTTTGATAGATCATTTAATTCTTCTTTTTTTTGATCTACTTTTTTCTTAGTTTCGTAATATTCATCCATTATTTTTACAGCTGTAATTAATAATAATTTATTTTCACCTAGATTTCCCAAATCATTTTTTAAATTATTAAACTTTTTGTTAATCTGAATTAACAATTCTTCTAAGTGCTCTTCTTGTCCATCTTCACAAGCGAGCAAAAACTCTTTATTGTTAAATTTTATACTTACATTTGCCATTTATCTATTTCATCCAATAGTGTGTCAGTTTCTTGATTAAGTTCGTCAATTTTTTCAGAAAATTCAATTTGTTTTCTTTCTTCCAACTTTTCTTTGTTTTTTAAATCCTCAAGTTTTTTTGATAGATTTTCATGTTCCTCGAGCAAAGTTTTATATTTTTCTTCAATCTGTGTTTTTTCAATTTCTAATTGATTTTGTTTTGTGCTTAAATTTTCGATATTTTTTTGTAATTCAGGATTTGTTAGATCTAAATTTTTTAATTCCTCTAATGCAATATTTAATTTTTTTTCTTTTTCGTTTATAGAATTCATATATATATGTTTATATTATTAAATAGATTCTTCTTAGTCTAGTCAGGATAATTTTGAGCAAACTACACAATGATTTAGCTAATTGCATCAGATTTTTGTCAATTGATGCTGTTCAAAAAGCAAATTCAGGTCACCCAGGAATGCCAATGGGTATGGCAGATGTTGCAACAGTGTTATTCAAAAATTTTTTAAGATTTAATCCAAAGAATCCAGATTGGTTAAATAGAGATAGATTTGTTTTGTCTGCTGGTCATGGTTCTATGCTTTTATATTCTTTGCTTTACCTAACTGGATATAAAAGCATATCAATTAATAATATTAAAAAATTTAGGCAGCTTAATTCTATTTGTGCTGGACATCCTGAATATCATCCGAAAACAGGTATTGAAACTACAACAGGTCCTCTTGGACAAGGTATATCTAATGCAGTTGGTTTTGCAATAGCTGAAGAAATTTTAAAAAATAAATTAGGTAAAGATTTAATTAATCACAAAACTTATGTTTTAGCTGGAGATGGATGCTTAATGGAAGGAATAAGTCATGAAGCGATGAGTTTAGCGGGACATTTAAAACTTAAAAATTTAGTTATGCTATTTGATAACAATTCAATTTCAATTGATGGTCCAACAAATCTCGCGGTTTCAGATAATTTTAAAAAAAGATTTGAAGGATATGGTTGGGATTATATTTCTATCAACGGTCATAATGAAAAAGAAATTTTTAAAGCACTAAAAAAAGTTCAAAAAGCTAAAAAACCTACTGTGATTTCTTGTAAAACAAAGATTGGATATGGTTCACCGAATAAATCAGGAAAAGCATCGTCCCATGGAAGTCCATTGGGAGTAGATGAAATCAAGCTTGTAAGAAAAGCCTTAAATTGGAAAACTAAACCTTTTGATATTCCAAATAAAATTTTAAATGAATGGAGAAAAATTGGCCTAAGAGGTGAAATTTTAGAAAAAAAATGGAACAAAGCATTAAAAAGAAAAAAAATAAAATTTAATCAAATTTTAAAAAATAACTTTACTACAGTGCTTAAGAAAGAAAAAGAGAATGCAATAAAGGACCCAAAAAGTTTAGCAACTAGAAAATGTTCAGAAATGACATTGAATGCATTAACAAAACAAAAAAATAATTTAATTGGTGGNTCTGCTGATTTAGCGGGATCAAATAATACAAAAACTAAAAACCATAAAATAATTAAACCTGGAGATTTTACTGGTGACTACATTCACTACGGAGTGAGAGAACACGCAATGAGTGGGGTTATGAATGGTATCGCACTTCACAGTAATCTAATTCCTTATGGAGGTACTTTTTTAATATTTTCTGATTATTGCAAACCTTCGATCAGATTGTCTGCCTTAATGAAAAAAAGAGTCATTTATGTAATGACTCATGACTCTATTGGGCTAGGAGAAGATGGCCCTACCCATCAACCTATAGAACAGCTTTCGGGCTTACGTGCTATACCTAACCTAAATGTATTCAGACCTGCAGACAGAATTGAAACTATCGAGTGTTGGGAACATGCATTAAAAAGCTCAAAAACACCTAGCGTTCTATCTTTAACAAGACAAAATTTAAATCCAGTAAGAAAAACATACCCAAATAAAAACTTATGCTCATTAGGTGCTTATGAGGTTTTAAGAACAAATAAAAAAATTAATCTAACAATATTAGCGAGTGGATCTGAAGTTAATCTAGCGTTAGAGGTTAGCCATAAATTAGCCAAAGATAAAATATATTCCAAAGTGATATCAATGCCTTGTATGGAACTTTTTGAATTACAATCAAAATCTTATAAAAATAAAATTTTAGAAGAAACAAAATTTAAAATATCCATTGAAGCTGGATCAAGCGATTGTTGGAAAAAATATGTAGGTGATAACGGTATTGCTTTTGGAATTGATGAATTCGGAAAAAGTGCACCCTATAAAGATATTTATAAATATTTTGGACTAGAGAGTACAAACATTAAAAATATCACTAAAAAATTATTAAATAAATAAAATGACAATTAAAATTGGAATTAATGGAATGGGACGGATTGGTCGTATGGTTGTTAGATCAATTGTCGAAAGTAAAAATAAAAATTTAAAAATTAATCATATAAACAACAGGTCAAATTCAGAAACTACATCTAAATTAATCAAATATGATTCTATACATGGAAAATTAAATGCTGATTTAGATTATGATCCAAATCATTTAATAATTAATAAAAATAAAATTACATTTTCTCAAGAAACAAAAATTGAAGACATAAATTGGAAAAAACATGATGTTGATTATGTTTTCGANTGNACTGGAAAATTTAATTCNAAAGAAAAACTTCTTGCTCATATAGAAAATGGTGCAAAAAANGTNATCGTTTCTGCTCCATGTAAAAATGCTGATAAAACAATAGTATTTGGTGTTAATGAAAATATAATTACNAAAGANGATAAAATAATATCTGCAGCNTCGTGCACNACNAATTGTCTAGCACCAGTAACNAGTGTTCTTGATGAAAAATTTGAAATTGAAAAAGGTTTTATGACTACAATTCATGCATTTACTAGCGATCAGAGAATTTTAGATAATTCACACAAAGATCCAAGAAGAGCAAGATCAGCGAGTCAATCAATAGTTCCTACCTCAACAGGAGCTTCAAAAGCAATAGGAGAAATAATACCAAACCTNAAAGGAAAACTAGAAGGTGTTGCGATGAGGGTGCCCACTCCTAATGTTTCTCTTGTTGAATTAGTTTTTTGTACAAAAAAAGATATTAATNTAAAAAAAATTAATNATGCNTTNGANAAAGCGTCAAAANATANATTAAAAAATATNTTAGAAGTTACTCATGAAAAATTAGTATCNATAGATTTTAATCANCATNCTGCTTCTGCAATAGTAGATGCTTCTTTAACAAATGTAGTTNGNAGTAATATGGGTAAAATATCAGCCTGGTATGATAATGANTGGGGCTTTTCTAATAGAATGTGTGANATCGCTNAAACTTTGCATNAAATCTCTTAATGAGAAGTATTATAAACGAAAAAAATCTAAACAATAAAAAAATATTATTAAGACTAGATTTAAATGTTCCTTTAAACAAAGGAAAAATAATAGACACAACAAGGATTGATAAAATTCTTCCTACATTGGATTTTTTGATTAGACAAAAGGCTAAAATTATAATTTTATCTCATGTTGGAAGACCAAGAGGTAAAATTGTTAAAGAGCTCTCCCTAAAACCAATTTGTGAAGAATTGCAAAAAAAATTAAAAAAAAAAGTAAAACTAATTAGTGAAAATATCAAAGAAATAATAGATAAAAATTTTTTCAATAACTATAATGAGGATATTTTTGTTTTAGAAAATATTAGATTTTATTCTGAAGAAGAACAAAATGATAATAAGTTTGCTGAACTAATATCAAATCTTGGAGATATATATGTCAATGATGCTTTCTCTTGTTCGCATAGAGCTCATGCCTCAATTTACAAAATTCCAAAATTCTTACCCTCGTTTTCTGGGTTACAGCTAAACTTAGAAGTGAATGCGCTTAATAAAATAACTTCTGAAATTACTAGGCCAATTACTTGTGTTATTGGGGGGTCTAAAATTTCAACTAAGATTAATGTTATTAAAAATTTAATTCCTAAATTTGACAATCTTATAATTGTTGGGGGTATGGCTAATAATTTCATAGAATATTTTGGAAATAGTGTTGGGAAATCTATTAAAGAGAAAAATTGTGATAAAATAGTTGAAGAAATCATCTCTCTTTCAAAAAAAGAAAAATGTAAAATAATCTATCCAGAAGATGTAGTAGTATCTAAAGATTTAAGTGGATCTCCATTAAAGAAAGAATTGAGCGAAATATTAACTGATGAAACGATATTAGATATTGGTCCAAAAACTATAAATAAAATCACAAAAATTATTGATAATAGTAAAACTATACTTTGGAATGGACCGGCAGGATATTTTGAAAATCCAAATTTTGCTTATGGAAGTATTCAAATTGCAAAAAAAATAATTGAAAATAATAAAGCAAACAAGATTTATTCAGTTGTTGGTGGTGGGGACACAGTTTCCTTGTTAAATAATTTAAACGCTGTTAATGAGTTTAATTTTGTTTCAACTGCAGGTGGAGCTTTTTTAGAATATCTTGAAGGTAAAAACCTTCCTGGTATAACCGCATTAAATTAAAATGTCNGAATTAAATAAAATTGCNCTTAAAATAATTTCNAANGGNAAAGGTATACTTGCNGCTGATGAAAGCAATGGAACTATGACAAAAAGACTTGAAGCAGTAAATGTCAAATCAACTCCAGAAAATAGACTTTCCTTCAGAGAAATTCTTTTTTCATCAGATGGAATGAAGGATTNTATNGGTGGTGTTATTCTTTACGATGAAACCATNAATCAAATTTCAAGCACAGGAAAATCAATANCANATTTAATATCTAGTTNNGGTGCAGTTCCTGGAATTAANGTTGATACTGGTGCNAAAGATTTAGCAAATTCNCCTAAAGAAAAANTTACAGANGGATTAGATGGNCTTAGAGATNGATTAAAAAAATATTATGATNTTGGAGCAAGATTTACAAAATGGAGAGGCGTCTATTCTATTGGTGAAAANTATCCAAGCAAACTGGCAATAAGTAGTAATGCTCATGCACTTGCTAGATACTCTGCACTAGTTCAAGAAAATGGAATGGTTCCAATAGTAGAACCTGAGGTATTAATGGATGGAAACCATTCTGCAGAAGTTTGTTTTAATAAAACATCAGAAGTAATTAAAAAATGTTTTGAGGAACTAATTTTACACAAAGTTGATTTATCGGGAATTATTTTAAAACCAAATATGATTTTGTCTGGCAACCTATCAGAAAATAAAATTTCTAGTGAAGAAGTTTCTATCAAAACGTTGGNATGCCTTAAAAATTGTGTACCTAATGAAGTTCCTGGAATAGCTTTTTTATCTGGAGGGCAATCTGAAATTGAAGCTACAGAAAATTTAAATTTAATTAATAAAAATAATAATACNAATTTTATAATGACCTATTCATATGGAAGAGCTCTTCAACAAAGTGCTTTAAAAGTTTGGTCTAATGATATTAAAAATGTNGAGGCANCTCAAACTACTTTTAATCATAGNGCTAAAATGTGTACNTTAGCTGCTCAAGGAAAATGGTCTAGNGANCTTGAAAATAANTAAAAAAAAATTTATTTATCTTATTTCTCCTAACAAAATNCNNAATTCNTTCTATAANAANNTAAAATTAGTTNTNAAAACNNNAAAAGTAAGTTTTTTTCAACTTAGACTTAAAAATNATTCTCTTAAAAANAAAATTATAATTGGAAAAAAAATTAAGAATATTTGTAAAAAAAATAAAGTAAAATTTATAATTAACGATGATCCTTTACTTGCTTTAAAATTAAACGCAGATGGTTGCCATCTGGGTCAAAAAGATATGAATATTAAAATTGCAAAAAAAATACTTGGTAAAAAAATTATAGGAATTACTTGTCATAATTCTATGAATTTAGCAAAAAAAGCAATTAAAGC
>FUFK010110987.1_pt1 | contig 11517 bp, 13 predicted proteins | sample 1021851 | NCBI WGS metagenome assembly FUFK01 (sample SAMEA51879418, study PRJEB19060) | metagenome
ATGTTGCTGATGGCCGGGCTGCTTTTGGCCGACAAAACCGCCAGCGTCGAAGACCGCATCGCCGAAGTGCGCGCCGAATTGGCCGAGCGTGAGGCCGAGTTGACCAGCCTGCGCAACACCAAGATCGAGCCGGAGCGTATCGAAGTGCCCGTCGTGCCGCAGGGTGTCAAAGACACGCTGGCCGAGATCGCCGCACGGGCCGAAGCGCTGGCCGCCGAGATCGAAGAGAAATCTGGCAAATGAGCATTGGCATCAGGGCAGCCCTCTGCGCGTTGCTCTGGGCCGCGCCCGCGGGGGCCGAGACCACCGCCGTGACCTATCTCTGTGACCGTGGGGTATCGGTGCCGGTGGTCTATGTCCCCGATGCCGATCCCGCTGTTGCGGTGCTCTATGTCGAAGGGCGGTTGATCCATTTGCAAACCATGCCCTCCGGCTCTGGCGCGCGATATGGCTGGCCTTCAGATGGGTCGTCCTATGAATGGTGGGAACATCAGGGCCGTGCGCGCCTTGGCTGGCACGAGGGGGCCAGCGACGCGGTGACGCCGATCTATACGGACTGTGTGCCGCAAGATTGACCCCATGCGGGATTGCGGCGCGGGCGGCAATATGCTCTGGGGGGCGCGAAAAGTGCCCCTTGGGCGCTGGCTCTTGCGACGCAACAATCAGGACACTCTCCCATGACCGTGAAACCCCGCATCATCATCTCAAGCGACCATGCCGACATCGCCCTGCGCCAAGACATCGCGCGCCATGTGGCCGAGCGCGGTTTTGAGGTCGAAGACATTGGCCCGGCAACGGCAGAGAGCACGGATTACCCCAAACACGGCGAAGCCGCCGCACGACGCATCGCTGCGGGGGAATTCGACCTTGGCATCCTGATCTGCGGCACGGGGCAGGGCATCATGATGGCGGCGAATAAGGTCAAGGGCATTCGCTGCGGCGTCTGTGCCGATACCTTTTCGGCCAAGATGATCCGGGCNCATAACGACGCGAATATGCTGTCGATGGGCGCGCGGGTGATNGGGGNCGGGCTTGCGCTTGAGATCGTGGATGCCTTNCTCGATACCGAGTTTGAAGGCGGGCGTCATGGCCGCCGCGTCGATATGATCACGGCGATTGAAGACTGAGGTTAAGGTGCTGCCGGGGCGCGCCCGTTTGGGGTGCGTCCGGGGCAGTTTTTTAAACCGAGTTTGCAGGGCGTCATAGCAGGCGGTGCTGCACAGGGCGCCTGCAGGTGCCGGACAAAAAAACACCCCGGAGGGCCAAGCCGCTCCGGGGTGTTTTCGTCTAACCTGTGGTCGCTTTAACCGTTGGCTTCGCGGATCTTGTCCGCAGCGTCCTTATCAAAGGTCACGCCATTCTCGGCAAAGAGCGTGTCCAACTCGCCCGAGAGCGTCATCTCGGTGATGATGTCACAGCCACCGACGAACTCGCCTTTGACGTAAAGCTGCGGGATGGTCGGCCAGTCAGAGAAATCCTTGATCCCCTGACGCAGNCCNTCNTCGGCCAGNACGTTCACATCGNNANAGTTNACGCCCATGTAGTTCAGCACCCCGGCCACGCGGCTGGAGAAACCGCACTGCGGCATTTCCTTGGTGCCTTTCATAAACAGAACCACGTCGTTTTTGGTGATTTGTTCTTTGATCTGGTTGGCGGCATCGCTCATGTCATTTGTCCTTCGTATCTGATTTCTTGAACGCAGCGTGATAGCGCCGCGCATAGGTTTCATCGTCGGCCCAGGGCTTCACATCCAACTCGGCCCCGCCGAGAAAGAAACCGCCCCGTTTCTTCGTCCAATTCGTCTGCCCACGCTCAAGGCTCTCATTGCGCCGCGCGGTGCTGGCCACGGCATCCAGATCCAGCGCCTCCATTCCCAGCGGCACTTTGCCGGTCTCAGGGCGCGGAGGCTGGCGTTGCGCCAGCGGCACATGCCGCCCGCGTCGCGCACGGTGTTGGGCATAGGCGGTGGCGACGATCCCGCCCAGAACAACCGCTGCGGCCCAGCCCCACATCGTTAGTCCGGCGTCCGTGTGGTCAGCGCCAGCGCGTGCAAATCGCCGTTCGATCCGTCCATCTTGCCCTTAAGGGCCGCATAAACGGCGCGTTGTTGCTGGACCCGGTTCATACCGCGAAAGCTTTCGTCGACGACCATCGCCGCCATATGCACACCATCATTGCCTTCGACGGTGATCTTGGCGTCCGGAAAGGAAGCGCGGATCAGGTCTTCGATTTCGCTGGCTTGCATGGGCATGGGGTGGCTCCGGGTGTTGTGATATCTTGGCCTAGATGTAGTGCCGCACTGCGCTGCGTGCAAGGCGAAGCCGTGGCCGCATCGGGCATTGACCTTTGCCCGCGTTGCAACACACTCTGCGCCCTCACGGCGAAAGGACGACAGATGGACCGGATCCCCGAACAAGCGCTCGACTGGGCCGAGGCCGGACAGCCCGTGGCACTGGCCACGGTGGTGGAAACATGGGGCTCCGCCCCGCGGCGCGCGGGCGCGCAACTGGTCGTGGCGGGTGACGGCACGATGATGGGCTCGGTCTCTGGCGGCTGTGTTGAAGGGGCCGTGGTGGTCGAGGCGCTGGAGGCGCTGGAGGACGGGCGCACGCGGCTGCTGGAATACGGCGTCAGCGACGGCGACGCCTTTGCCGTGGGATTGGCCTGCGGCGGCACGATCAAAGTGCTGGTGGAACCGGTAGGGCCTGACGCATTACCCCTAGAGATGCTGCGGGAACTCGTTGCGAAACGCGCGGCGCGGCAGGCCGTGGCCTATGAGGTTGCCCTTGATGGCAGCCACCGCCACCTGTCGCATGAGGGACACCAAGACCGTTTCCGCCGGGACCGGTCTGGCGTTGAGGAAGACAGCGGGCGTTTCATCGCCATCCACAACCCGCCACTGCGCCTCGTGATCGTCGGCGCGGTGCATATCGCGCAGCATTTGGTGCGCATGTCGGGCGAGGCTGGGTTTGACCCCATCGTCGTTGACCCGCGCGAGGCCTTCGGCTCTCCTGCGCGCTTCCCCGACTGTCGGCTTGTGAATGACTGGCCCGATGCCGCGCTGCGCGAGATTGGCCTTGATGCCCGCTCTGCCGTTGTTTTGCTGACCCATGACCCCAAACTCGACGATCCGGCGTTGCATGTGGCGCTTGGGTCGGATGCGTTCTATATCGGCGCGCTCGGCTCGACCCGAACGCAAGCCAGCCGTCTGGCGCGGTTGGAGGAGGCGGGCGTGGCGGCAACGCAAGCGGCGCGGATCAACGGACCGGTCGGGCTTGATATCGGTGCGGCAAGCCCCGCCGAAATCGCCGTCTCGATCCTTGCTCAGATGATCCAAAGCCTGCGTCGGTCATGAGGTTCGGCCCGGTTCCTTTAAGCGATGCCCTTAACGCGACGCTGGCGCATTCCGTGGCCGTTGCAGAGGGGCGTCTGCGCAAGGGGCGGGTGTTGGAGCAGCCCGATATCGACGCGCTTTCGGCTGCAGGCATCGAAGAGGTGATCGTCGCCCGGCTCGACCCCGGCGACATTGACGAAAACGCCGGTGCTGCCAAATTGGCCCAAGCGCTCTGTGGTCCGGGTCTTCGGATGTCGAACCCCTTTACCGGCCGCGTGAACCTGCTGGCCGATGGGCCGGGTGTGGTGGTGATGGACCGCGCGGCGCTAGAGGCGGTCAACGCAGTCCATCCGATGATCACGCTGGCCACNGTGCCGCCCNATCANCAGATGGGTGAGAACGGCATGGTGGCGACAATCAAGATCATCTCTTATGCCGTGCCCGCCGAGGCGGTGGAAACCGCCTGTGCGGCTGCGGGAGAGGGCGCGCTGCGCCTTGCGGCACCCGTCTTGGGCGACGCGACGCTTATCATCACCGATGTCCCCGGCGGCGCCGGAGAGAAGGGCCGCGCGGCGGTGGAGGGGCGGCTGAAGGCCCTGAACGTACCGCTGAAAGATGCCACAACGGTTCCCCATCGCACCGCCCCGCTGGCCGAAGCCATTGCGGCTGCACAGACCGATCTGATCCTGATCCTCACCGCCTCAGCCACTTCTGACATCAATGACGTGGCCCCGATGGCCCTGCGCACCGCGGGGGGCGACGTGACGCGCTTTGGCATGCCGGTGGACCCCGGCAATTTGCTCTTTCTCGGCCACCTTGGGGGCCGCGCCGTGATTGGCCTGCCGGGCTGCGCCCGCTCGCCTGCGCTCAACGGCGCGGATTGGGTGCTGTCGCGGCTGGTCTGCGGCATTCCCGTCACCAGCGCGGATATCGCGGGCATGGGGGTGGGCGGATTGCTCAAGGAAATTCCGACCCGCCCGCAGCCGCGAAACCCCGGCAAAAGCGCAGGCGGCGGCTGAGAAAAAGCCCTCGGAAAATATATGTTCTCAACTAGGGCTTGTCGTGCTTAACTGCCTCTAACAAGCGTCAGACTGGGAGGAAGAACATGACACAGGTCAAGATGACCGTGAACGGCAAACCNGCGTCNGGNGAGGTCGANGGCCGCACGCTGCTGGTGCAATTCCTGCGCGATGATCTCGAACTCACCGGCACCCATGTGGGCTGCGATACCAGCCAATGCGGAGCCTGCGTGGTCCATGTGAATGGCAATGCGGTCAAAGCCTGCACCATGTTCGCGATCGAGGCGGATGGCGCCGAGGTGGACACCATCGAAGGGCAGGCGGCTCCTGATGGCACGCTCAACACCATCCAGCAGGCGTTTCAGGATCACCACGGGCTGCAATGCGGATTTTGCACGCCGGGCATGGTGATGTCGGCGGCTGCCCTACTCAAGGACAACCCCAAGCCAAGCGAGGCCGAGGTGCGCCATTACCTTGACGGCAATATCTGCCGCTGCACCGGCTACCACAACATCGTCAAAGCGATCATGGCCGCCAGTGGTCAGGACGTCAGCGCGCTGGCAGCAGAGTAAAACGCCAGAAATTGCGTCGCGCTGTGCAGACTGGCCTTGGCGGAGGGAGGACCGCCAAGGCCGGGGAGCCGCGTGACAGATAAGGTGCGCATGCACCGCCACCAAACGGGAGGACATTATGCCAAAGGATTTTGAACCGAGCAGCGGAATTGGGGCCAGCAGCAAACGGCGGGAGGACATTCGCTTTCTCACCGGGTCGGGGCGCTATACCGATGACATCAACCTGCGCCGCCAGACCCATGTATTTTTCCTGCGCTCGGACGTGGCGCATGGGCGGTTGACGGGGGTCGATACCTCTGCCGCCGAAGACATGCCCGGCGTGCTGAAGATTTTCACCGGCGCGGATTTTGCCGAAATCGGCGGCATGCCCTGTGGCTGGCAGATCACCGACAAACACGGCCAACCGATGCAAGAGCCGAAACACCCGGTGCTGGCCCATGAAAAGGTCCGCCATGTGGGGGAACCAATCGCCGCCGTGGTGGCCGAGACTTTGGCACAGGCGCGAGACGCCGCCGAGGCGATTGTGGTCGACATCGACGAGCTGCCCGCCGTGGTCAACATGAAGGAGGGGGTCAAAGACGATGCGCCTAAGGTGCACGACGATCTGACCAGCAACCTCTGCTACGATTGGGGTTTTGTTGAGGAAAACAAAGACGCGGTTAACAAGGCCTTTGAGGAGGCCCACCATGTCACCACGCTGGAACTGGTCAACAACCGCCTTGTGGCCAACCCGATGGAGCCGCGCGTGGCCATCGGCGAGTACGACCGCTCGGCTGGCGATTATACGCTCTATACCACCAGCCAGAACCCGCATGTGATCCGCCTGCTGATGGGCGCCTTTGTGCTGGGCATCCCCGAGCATAAGCTGCGCGTTGTGGCCCCGGATGTGGGCGGCGGTTTCGGCACCAAGATTTTCCACTACCAAGAAGAAGCCTTTTGCACCTTTGCCGCCAAGGCGGTGGGGCGTCCGGTGAAATGGACCTCCAGCCGGTCGGAGGCTTTCATGTCGGATGCCCATGGCCGCGACCATGTGACCAAGATTGAACTGGCGCTGGATGCCGACAACAATTTCACCGCACTGCGCACCGATACCTACGCCAATATGGGGGCCTATCTCTCGACCTTCGCGCCCTCGGTGCCGACATGGCTACACGGTACGCTGATGGCGGGAAATTACAAAACGCCGCTGATCTATGTGAACGTTAAGGCAGTCTTTACCAATACCGTGCCAGTAGATGCCTATCGAGGGGCCGGACGGCCCGAGGCGACTTATCAGTTGGAGCGTTTGATCGACAAGGCCGCGCATGAGTTGAAGGTCGACCCGATCAAACTGCGCCGCCAGAACTTCGTGACGGAGTTTCCCTATGCCACGCCGGTGGCAGTGGAATATGACACGGGCGACTACAACGCCACGATGGACAAGCTAGAGGAGATTGCCGACCACGCCGGTTTCGAAGCCCGTCGCAAGGAAAGCGAAGCCAAAGGCAAGCTGCGCGGTTTCGGCGTGAACTGCTATATCGAGGCTTGCGGCATCGCGCCGTCGAACCTTGTCGGCCAACTGGGTGCACGTGCGGGCCTGTATGAAAGCGCCACGGTGCGGGTGAACGCGACCGGCGGGCTGGTTGTCATGACCGGCAGCCACAGCCACGGGCAGGGGCATGAGACCTCTTTTGCGCAAGTGGTGGCCGATATGATTGGCATTGATGAGAATATGGTCGAGATCGTCCATGGCGACACGGCGCGCACACCGATGGGCATGGGCACCTATGGCTCACGCTCGCTGGCTGTGGGCGGCAGTGCCATGGTGCGCGCGACGGAAAAGATCATCGCCAAGGCCAAAAAGATCGCCAGCCACCTGCTCGAAGCGTCGGAAGGGGATATCGAGTTGAAGGATGGGGCCTTCAGCGTCGCGGGCACAGACAAATCCGTGGCTTGGGGCGATGTTACGCTCGCGGCTTACGTGCCGCATAACTATCCGCTAGAGGAGATCGAACCGGGTCTTGAGGAAACCGCCTTTTATGACCCGTCAAACTTTACCTATCCGGCGGGGGCCTATGCCTGCGAGGTCGAGCTTGATCCCGAAACCGGCCATGTCATCGTTGAGCGGTTCACAGCTGCCGATGACTTTGGCAATGTGGTGAACCCGATGATCGTTACCGGCCAAGTGCATGGCGGCTTGGCCCAAGGGATCGGTCAGGCTTTGTTGGAGAACTGCGCCTATGACGAAGACGGCCAATTGCTCAGCGCGTCTTACATGGATTACGCCATGCCCCGCGCCAGCGATCTGCCGTTCTATGACGTGGATCATTCCTGCCAGACGCCCTGCACCCACAACCCCTTGGGCGTCAAAGGCTGCGGGGAGGCGGGGGCGATTGGCTCGCCGCCTGCCGTGGTAAACGCGGTCCTCGACGCCATGCGCTCGGGCGGCAAGGACATCGGCCATATCGACATGCCGGTGAGCCCCGCGCGGGTTTGGGAGGCGATGAATGGCTGAGCGCCTTGGCCTACTGAAAAGTGTATTGGACAAAGAGGCGACGCANNNGCGGCCTCTGGGAAGGATGAAANATGTATGANTTCGAAGTAGAGCGCCCCAGCAGCGTGGCGGATGCGGTCAAAGCCTTGGGGCAGGAAGACGCGCAACCGCTGAGCGGGGGGCAGACGCTGATCCCCACGCTGAAGGCGCGGCTGGCGATGCCCTCGGTTCTGGTGTCGCTGGCGGGGATTGATGCGTTGAAAGGCGTGGAAATGCGCGATGGCGCGCTTTGGATTGGCGGCGGCACGACCCACGCNACCGTCATGCGCGAGGCCGCGGANAGCTATCCCGCCTTGGCCAGCCTCGNCGCGCGGATCGGTGACCCGGCGGTNCGCAACCGCGGCACNATCGGCGGATCGCTTGCCAATAATGATCCNTCTGCCTGCTATCCCGCCGGGGCCTTGGCCAGCGGGGCGACGATTGAAACCGACCGGCGCGAAATTGCGGCGGATGACTATTTTCAGGGCATGTTCACCACCGCCTTGGAAGAAGGGGAGATCGTGACCGGCGTGCGCTTTCCCATTCCGCAGGCCGCGCATTACGAGAAGTTCATCCAACCCGCCTCACGCTTTCCGCTGGTCGCGGCCTATGTCGCCCGGTTCGGTGATGGGGTGCGCGTGGCGATCACCGGCGCGTCGAATGATGGTGTCTTCCGCTGGACGGAGGCCGAAGCCGCTTTGTCTGGCCGGTTTGAGGCTGGTGCCTTAGAGGGGCTCACCCTCGGTTCGGATGATATGATCAGTGATCTGCACGGCAGCGGCGCCTACCGCGCGCATCTTTGCGGCGTGATGACCCGCCGCGCTGTCGCAGCCATCGCCTGATAGTCGATAACACTTTGTAAACCTTTGCCGCGTCCCCGGATGGGGGCGCGGTATTTTCATGGGATAAGGTATTGATATTGGATAGCGGAACCAGCGCCCCCATTATGCGTTGGGTGACAAGCGCTGCCCGAACGGCGTTCCCGTAATAATGAGGACGTGAACATGAAAAACCTACTGAGATCTACGACTTCGCTGGGTCTGAGCCTTGCATTGGCCTTCCCGCATGGCGCTTTCGCTCAGGAGCAGAATCTGGCCGAATGCGGCCCCGTGGGCGAAGCGACAGAGTTTCCCTGCGCATTTGACGATCAAACGGTAGAGAACGCCGAAGAGTTGCGCGTCATCGCCGGGCTGAGCGCTGATGCGGAAGCTTCGGCGGAAGTGGAAGCCGAAGCGGAAGCTGAAGTTGAAACCGAGGCCGAAGCGGAACCCGGTTCTGTCTTGGACCAAGCTGCCGATGCGGTTGAGTCCACTGGCGATGCCGCCGCTGCCGCTGTAGACAGCGCGGTTGAACAGGCCGACGAAGCGGCTGATGCTGCAGAGGCGCAAGCTGAAGCTGCCGCCGAAGCTGCGTCGGAAGCCGAGGCCGAGGCGACTGCTGAAGCCGAAGTTGACGAAGAGGTAGAGGCCGAAGCGGAAGCAGAAGCAGAGGTTGAGCAAGAGGTCGAAGCCGAACCCGTCGTCGAGCAAGAGGCTGAAGTCGAAGCCGAGACCATGCAGGACGCGGAAGTTGAGGCCGAAACCACTGCAGAAGCCGAAGCAACTGCTGATACAGCGGCCGAGACCACCGAGCCCGTAGAAACCACCGAAAGCGAGTTGGAGGCCGAAACTGCGACCGAAGCAGAAGCGGTCCAGAATGACGAAGCTACTGCCACTACCGCGCAGGATGCCGAAACCGAAGCCGAAATGAGCGGCGAAGCGGTGGGCGAAGAAGACAACGCTGGTCTGACCGAAGAGCAGATCCAAGCCCGTGAAGAGCGCCGCGAAGCCCGCCGTGCCGAGCGCCGCGAAGAGCGTCGCGAGGAACGCCGTGCCGAGCGTGAGGCCGCCGCAGCTGCGGCTGCCGCTGCTGCCGAAAGCGATGCGGAAGCAGAAGTAGTAACCGAAGAAGTCACCGAAGAGGACGTGCGTACCTCGGACGAAGATTTCGACACCAAAGTGACCGCCGCTGGCGAAGCCGAAGCAGCGGCCTCAAACGATGACGACAGCGGTCTGTCGGACTTCGAGAAAGCCTTGCTGCTTGGCCTTGGCGCCGTGGCCGTGGGGTCGGTGCTGAACAACGGTGAAAAGATCGTCAGCCGTTCCGGTGACCGTGTGGTTGTTCAGGACGATACTGGTGAGTTGCGTGTTCTGAAGGACGACAATGCGCTGCTGCGTCGCCCCGGCGATGAAGTGCAAACGCAGACCTTTGACGACGGCTCCACCCGTACCATCGTGACCAAGAGCGATGGTAGCCGGGTCGAGACCATTCGTTCGCGCGATGGTACCGTGCTGCGCCGCACCAACTTTGACGCACAGGGCCGCGAGTACGTGCTCGTTGATGACCTTGTCGAAGAGCGCGAAGTTGTGGTGAACGACCTGCCGCAGGTTCAGGAAACCCAGCAGGCTCAGCGCGCCAGCACGCAAGACGAAGCGGCGCTGCGTCAGGCACTGCAAACGGAATTGCGCAACGACCAGGGGCGGACATTCTCCCTGCGTCAGGTGCGCGAAATCCGTGAGGTGCGCTCTCTCGCGCCGCAGTTGGAACTGGACGCTGTGCGCTTCCCCACAGGCTCTGCTGCGATCCAGCCCGAGCAGGCCCGTTCGCTTGCCAATATCGGCACCACACTGCGTGACCTGATCCAAAAGGATCCGCGCACCGTGATCCTTGTCGAAGGGCATACGGATGCGGTTGGCGATGCGAGCTACAACCTCGCCCTGTCGGACCGCCGTGCAGAGACCGTTGCACTGGCTCTAACGGAGTACTTCGATGTACCGCCTGCCAACCTGATCACGCAGGGCTACGGCGAAAGCCAGCTGCGCGTGCCGACGACGTCAGCGGAACCTGCGAACCGCCGTGCGGTCGTGAGGAATATTACCGGTCTGCTGCGTTAAGCAGACCTACCCCTAAAATGAAAACGCCCCCAGAGCGATCCGGGGGCGTTTTGCGTTATGGGCTGTAAGTTGATCAATCGGGCCCGCCGTGCGGACCCGACATAGAGCGGATCACTTGTTGGGCAGGGGCCCGATCACCATGACCATCTGGCGGCCTTCCATCTTGGGGAAGTTCTCAACCCGGCCGATGTCTTTGGTATCCGCAGCAACGCGCTCCAAAAGCTCACGACCCAGGTTCTGGTGCGCCATCTCACGGCCACGGAACCGTAGGGTGACCTTCACCTTGTCGCCACCTTCGAGAAACTTGAAGACGTTACGCATCTTCACATCGTAGTCGTTCGTATCCGTATTGGGACGGAACTTTACCTCTTTGATCTCGATGATCTTCTGTTTCTTGCGGGCTTCGCTCTCGCGCTTTTGCTGTTCATATTTGAACTTGCCGAAATCCATGATCTTGCACACGGGCGGCTTGGCATTGGGCGAAATCTCGACAAGGTCGAGCCCAGCTTCATCGGCCATTTCCATGGCACGCTGAGGCGTCACAACGCCGACGTTTTCGCCGTCCGCACCGATCAGGCGGATTTCAGTGGAGCGGATCTTGTCGTTGACGCGCGGGCCGGTGTCACGTTGGGGCGGCGCGTTATGAGGTCTGCGAGCGATGGTGATGGTCCTTTGATTGTTACCTAATTCGAGAATGCAAGGTAAACCCGCAGGGGGGCATCTTCAAGCCGCAAAATCGCGCTATGCGTGGGCTTTGCGGCGATTTACCCTTGATCTGGGGCGAATGTGGCGCAATTGACGGCTATGCGGCCCCGGGGGTAATCTCTAACGTCGCGGGGCGTAGATTAAGGGGAATGGAATGAAGAATCTGGTCTGGTTGGTCGTGGCGGCGTTGATTGCGCTGGCGGGCTATATGCTTTTCACCGGCAAAGGGCCGCAGGAAGTGGCCATCGAAGCCTCTGAGGCGATCAATGCGCCAGAGGTGGCCGAGGATGTGACCAACGCCGCCGAAGACGCGGCAGAGGCGATCACCGACACGGTCGACGCCGCCGGAGAGGCGATCAGCGACGCCGTGGATGATGCGACGGACAGCGCCAATGATGCGGCCGAGCCTGCGGCGCAGAACTAATCAAGCGATCCCGCGAGG
>FUFK010047512.1_pt1 | contig 11515 bp, 9 predicted proteins | sample 1021851 | NCBI WGS metagenome assembly FUFK01 (sample SAMEA51879418, study PRJEB19060) | metagenome
AAAAGCCCAACAGATAAATTTCATGTAGAAGCAGTCTCAGATATTGCCTCAGTCGATAGAACTGCTCCATTAATTACTTTTGTTGAGAATATTGTTAATCATAAATCCAATCAAAATCTTAAAGAGATAGAGCTAATTGATTTAGATAAATTTTCAAAAAAAATTAAAAAGCAAAAACCAAAAAATATTCCTCAATATTTACTGCGTATACCAATTTTTTCACCTCAAAGAGGTCTGCAAGGTTTTCTTTTATTAGCCCGAAATGAAATTTTTTCTGAAAATGAAAATGAATTAATATCACATTTATCAAGAACGTATGGTCATGCCTACAATACATTTTTAGCTAATTATTCAATTAGAGATTTTTTCAAAAAAAATTTTACTGGAAAAAAACGTTGGATTACAATTTCGGTAATTATATTAATATTTCTGTTCCCAGTTCGAATGACTAGTACTGCTCCAGTTGAGGTGGTAGCAAAAAATCCTTTTTTAATTACTTCACCATTTGATGGAGTAGTTAAAAAAATTGTTGCTGATAATAATGATCAAACAAAACCTGGTGAGTTACTAGTTTTATTGGAAGACATTGATTTATTAAATGAATTTAATCTTGCAAAACAAGCACTACAAGTTTCTGAAAAGGAACTTCTAAGAACAAGACAATCATCTTTTACTGATAATGAACAAAAATCAAGATTGGCAGAACTTATGGCGCAAGTTGATTTAAAAAGGGTAGAGTTAAGTTCTGCAGAAAGAAAATTAAAAAATTCAAAAATATATGCTGAAAAAAAAGGTGTAGTTATTGTAGATAGAAAATCTGATTGGCAAGGTAAACCTGTTTCAGTGGGTGAAAAAATATTAACCATTGCAGATCCTGCGAACATTGAATTTCTTATATGGCTGCCAGTAAAAGACTCAATTGTTATCAACGAAAATGCAAATGCTAATATCTTTTTAGACATAAATCCTATGAGTTCTTATAAAGGTAAGATTTTAAGGTCGACTTATGAGCCAGAGCTCTCACCAGAAGAAGTTCTTTCTTATAAGTTAGTATCAAGTTTTGAAGGTAATAAGGATACCCCACGAATAGGTTTACGAGGAACAGCAAAGGTTTATGGAGATAGAACTATTTTATTTTATTATTTATTTAGAAAACCCATTACATTTATTCGACAAATAATCGGCATATGATCATTCCGTATTTAAGAGAAGATTTAGAAATACTTAGAGGAAACAGCAGGGAAGATGGTTCTCCTGCTTGGCTATTGTATGATGCTTTAAGAAACAAATATTTTACTCTTGGACTGACAGCTTTTAAATTAATTAAAAACTGGAGTGGAGGCGACGATATTAAAGTTTTTGAAAAAAAAATTAATCGTGATGGTATAGAGGCAGATAGTGATGAAATTAAAAAATTTATTGATTTCTTACAATTAAATAATCTAATTATTCAACCTCGAGGTCAATTTGATAATATTTTATTGAGGCAAAAAAATGCTCAAAAAAAAAATTGGTTACTATTTCTAATTCATGGTTATCTTTTTTTTAAAATACCTTTAGTAAAACCTGATGAATGGCTTGGCAAAACATTGCGATATGCAAAAATACTTGGATCAAANAAAGTTAGAAATTTAATTTACATACTAGGTTTCATNGGTATTTGTCTGGTAATTCAGCAAATTGAAAGTTTTAAAAATACATTTTTATATTTTTTTTCTTTTCAGGGACTGATGCTTTATTTAATAACATTAGTTTTTGTAAAATCTTTACATGAACTGGGTCATGCGTTTGTTTCAAAATATTTTGGTTGTCGAGTATCTTCAATCGGGATAGCTTTTCTCGTTTTTTTTCCATTTTTATATACGGATACCTCTGATGCGTGGAGACTAAGAGATCATAAAGATAGATTATTAATCAATTTTGCAGGAATTTTAACTGAACTTCATCTTGCTTTAATCTCAACTTTTTTATGGGCCATCCTTCCAGATGGTGGGTTAAAAAGTGTTGCTTTTTTTATTGCTACCACCAGTTGGATTTCATCATTAGCAATCAACGTCAGCCCTTTTATGAGATTTGATGGNTATTATGTTTTTTCAGATTGGCTAAAAGCTGAGAATTTACAACCTAGATCATTTGCTCTTGCACGATGGCAATTAAGAGAAATTTTATTTGGCTTTAATCATTCACCACCTGAAGATTTAAATCCTTCTAGACGATGGACTTTTATTTCTTACGCATGGTTAACTTGGGTGTATCGATTTTTTATATTTTTAGGGATTGCGTTGTTAGTTTATCACTTAGCATTCAAAACTTTAGGTATAATCTTATTTGTAATTGAGATCTATTGGTTCATTTTAAGACCTATCATTACCGAAACTAAAAACTGGTATAATCTTAAATCAGAAATTAAATTAAATTATAAAACTAAGAGACTTTTTTCAGTTTTATTTGTTTTACTGGTGATCTTGTTTTTTCCCTGGAAATCATCGATTAAAATTCCTGCAGTCTATGTTTCCGAACAATATACAAAAATTTATTCTCCATATCCCGCTAAAGTAAAAGAAATTTTTGTATCAAAGAACCAGGAGGTTAAAAAGGGACAGAAGTTAATTGAATTATCATCACCTGATTTGGATTTAGAAATTAATAAAGTTAGAAGAAAAATAAAACTTACCAAAACTAAAATCAATAGACTGAGCAAGCTAGCTAACAACCTCAGTGAATATATGATACTTCAACAACAACTAATATTTCTGCAAAATGAATTAGATGGTCTTAGTAAAACAAGATCTAAATTATTACTTAAATCTCCTGTAGACGGAAAAATTAAGGATTTTTCAAACTTATCTGTAAATCAATGGGTTAGTAATTTAGATCCTCTTGGAGGCGTAAGTAAATATGGACCTGGTTCAGTTGTGGGCTATTTAACTGAGGGAGAAATTGATCGCTTTAAAATTAATGAATATGCAATTTTCATCCCATCTAACGGAGAACATTCAAGAGTAAAGTTAATTTCCAAAAATATAGATAGATCTGCAATTTCTATTCTTCCTTATTTATCTTTATCTTCTCAATTTGACGGACCCATAGCTACAAGAAATTCTTCAAATGAGGAATATGAAAATAGACCAATGACTGCCCATTATCAGGTTACCTTTTCTACTATTGATAAAAATGATTTAATCGAATGGGAAGTACCAGGTTATGTGCATATTGATGGTAATAGATATAGTCCGTTTATAAAATTATTTAAAAACGTATTTTCACTTTTTGTCAGAGAAAGTGGTTTCTAGTTTTTTTTTAAACTTTGAAAAGCTTTAAGCGCTGCAGCTCTTGCTTCTTCGTGGATGACAATTGGTTTTGGATAATTTTTACCAATGATAGTGTTTATTGCTTCTTGATATTTCGTTTCCATTTCCCAAGGTTTGTGAATAAATTTTTGTGGAACTTTACTTAGTTCCGGTATCCATTTTTTTACATATTTTCCTTCTTTATCAAATTTTTCTCCTTGAAGAATTGGATTGAAAATTCTGAAATAAGGTGCTGCATCTGCTCCACAACCTGCTACCCATTGCCATTGGGCAACATTATTAGCTTTGTTAAAATCAAGTAGGCAGTTTCGAAAATGTTTTTCTCCCTCAGTCCAATTAATTCTCAAATGTTTAACCAGAAAAGATCCAACCACCATTCTTATTCTATTATGCATCCATCCAGTTTCATAAAGTTCTCTCATTCCAGCATCAACTATTGGATAACCTGTCATTCCAGACTTCCAAGCCTTTAAAAATTTTTCATTCTTTACCCAAGGAAATCTATCAAATTCCTTTCTATAATTTCCTTTTAAAAACTCTGGGAAATAATTTATTAAGCTATGTGAAAATTCACGCCAGCCCAATTCATTAATATATTTTCTATATCCNATCCCTTTAGATTTCATCTCTTTACACTTATTCCAAATTGTATTTACATGTATTTGTCCATGTTTTATGTAGGGTGATAATTTTGAGGTTCCTTCAATGGATGGATAGTCTCTTGCGGTTCCGTAATCTTTTATTTTATTTGCAATTAAGTTATTTAAAATCTTCTTCGAGTCGTTTTCAGATACATTCCAATAATTTTCAAATTTTTTATACCAGTTTTTTTTTGGCAGAATTTTTGTTGGCTCAATAGAATTTTTAAACAAAGAGTACGTTTTCGTTTTTTTCTTAACGACGTAATTTTTGCTTGGAGGCAAGCCTAAAAATTTTTGCTCAGCATTTCTCCAAAATGGGGTAAAGACTTTAAAAGGAGTTCCATCATTTTTAGTTACTTCTTGAAATTCATTTAAAATATTTCCTTTAAAATACTTAAATTCGATTTCATTTTTAATAAAGACATCTCTAATTTTTTTCCCCTTAGCAATTACGTCAGGCTCATAAATTTTGTTCCAATATATTGAGACATCATCTTTTTTTTTTATTTTTGAAAAAACCTCTAATTCATCTCCTTCTAATATCTGAAGATTGATTTTATATTTCAATAGTTCTGACTGAAATACTGCCAAAGATTTTGAAAGCCACCATTTTTGTGCTTCTCTTTTATTATCAAAGTCAGATTTGTTGTAGATATATAAGGCAGCTACATTTTCATGATTTTGTGTAGCATAGGCAAGAGCTGGATTATGCTCAATTCTAAAATCTTCTCTAATCCATGTAATGGCGTTTTTTGTCATAGAAATTTATTTTCTACCTTTAGATAGCAGTTGTTTGTAAAGTTTTACATCTGCATTTCCTTCGCATCCTATGACTANAATATTTGAGCTTTCATTAATATTAAGGAATTTTTTNGCTTTAATATTGTTNCATATTCCNATNAAAGCNATAACNCCNGGNGCTGCNCANTCNCCACCTGTAATAGAAATCTTGCTAAACTTTTTATCTTTTAGGCCAGCTATAGTTTTTGCAATATTTTTATCCGAGATCGATACACAACAATCACTGGCACTTTTTAATATTTGCCATGGCACCAAAGACATCTCATTACACGACATTCCACCCATAATGCTCTCTTTTTTAATTTTGATCTTTTTTAGTTTATTGCTTTTAATACTTTGAAGTACACAATCTGCTTGATCAGGTTCAACAATTATAATTTTAGGTATTCTTTTAAAATATTTTGCAACACCAGCAACCACACCAGCTGCTAATCCTCCAACACCTGCTTGCAGAAATATATGAGTTATATACTGATTAGTTTGTTTGGAGATTTCTTTAATCATAATTGAATATCCCGCCATAGTAAGTTGAGGAACATATTTATAATTTTTTGTTGATACATCTTGGACAATTTTCCAATTATTTTTTTTTGATTGTTTTTGACATTCTTTAAGNGAGTTTTCATAATCTCCCTTAACTCTTATAACTTCAGCACCAAATTTTTTAATTTCATTTACTCTTGTTTCACTCACATATTGGCTTACAAATATTTTACATTTTAATTTTAATCTTTGTGCTCCCCACGCAACCGATCTACCATGATTACCTGCAGTTGCAGAGGAAATTGTAATATTTTTTTTTCCTTTAGATATTTTTTCTACTGCATAAGCGCCACCAAGGGCTTTGAAGGATTTTAAATGAAACCTTTTAGACTCATCTTTGTAAAAAATATTATTGAGTTTTAAATTTTTTTGAAGTTTATTAAGTTTTAAAAGAGGAGTAGCTCTATAANTTCTCCANCTAGAAATTGANTTAAAAGCATTGGAAAGCATAGTNGAAGGTAAATATTTAAGGACATAATTCCTTTTGAATTTAAANTTGTCGTTGATTAAAAATTTCGTTAGCTTCCAATTCACTTTAGCAATCTAAAGTATTTTGACTTTCCCATTTAGTAACGGGCTTTGACTTATTAAATTTTTCTTTCCTGTTAAATTCTTTAATCTCTGAACTTCTAAGCTTAACAAAGCTATTAATCGTATCTTTACCAAAACTTTTNTTCATNTCNTTNTTATTTTTTAATTGTGCTAGTGATTGTTTCAATTCATTTGGAAGTTTTGGAAGGTTAGGATATTTTTTATAGTCCGTATACATATTACAATGCAAAGGTTTTCCTGGATTGATCTTATTTTTTAAACCATGTAATCCAGCAGCTAAAACTCCAGCTTGTAATAAATACGGATTAGCAGACCCGTCCATTAATCTTAATTCAAATCTACCAGGATCAGGAATTCTTATCATGTGAGTTCTGTTATTNCCCGTGTAAGAAATACTACTTGGAGACCATGACGCTCCTGATTTTGTTGGTGGGGCATTTATTCTTCTATAGCTATTGATTGTTGGATTAAAGAAAGCAGACAACGATGAGGCATTCTTGATTACTCCTCCTAAAAAATTATAAGCCATTTTACTTAGACCCAGTTTATCTTTTGGATCTAAAAATTTATTTTTTTTACCTTGCCAAACAGAAATATGTGCGTGACAACCATTGCCCGTTAAATTTTGAAAAGGTTTAGGCATAAATGTTGCTCTTAGTCCGTGTTTTTCAGCAATTGTTTTTACCATATACTTGAAGAAAGTATGTCTATCAGCTGTTGTTAAACAGTCTGAATAATCCCAATTCATTTCGAATTGACCATTAGCATCCTCATGATCGTTTTGATAAGGACCCCATCCCATTTCTATCATGCAATCACAAATTTCTTTTATAAGCTCATATCGTCTCATTAATGCAGATTGATCATAACAAGGTTTTGATTGTGTATCTCTTGGATCTGCAATGGATTTTCCGTCTTCTGAAATTAGAAAATATTCACACTCTACACCCGACTTCATCGTTAAACCTCGTTTTGCAAGTTCTTTAATTTGTTTCTTGAGCATTACTCTAGGTGAAGCCTCAACAGGTTTTCCATTCATCCAAAGATCTGATGCTAACCAACCAACTTCTTTATTCCAAGGTAATTGAATTAAACTATCTGGGTCAGGAATACCAAACATATCAGAGTCTGCTGGAGTCATGTCAAGCCATGCAGCAAAACCAGCAAAACCCGCACCCGCTGTTTGCATTTCTTTTATTGCATTAGCTGGAACTAATTTTGATCTTAAAACTCCAAATAGATCTACAAAACTTATTAAAAAATATTTTATCTTTTTTTGTTTAGCGATTTTGAACAAATTTTTTGCCATAGATTAGGGTAACATAGTTATTTAAAAAAAGAAAAAATTGTTTCTTTATAATAAACTAAATTTACAACTATAATTATTATGACCGCAAGTATAACTCCGTATTTAGCTTTTGGGAAAGCTACACCACGCATTTTTCTTGGTCTCAGTTCTTCATTGTTATTTTCGTCAGACATTATGATTTTTTAGATTAAAAAGGGCGCTACAAATAAATGTAGCGCCCAAATTTTACTTTATATTACCAATCAGTAATATTGCTTTTGTGGTCGTTTGCACCATGTCTTTTCCTCGCTAATCTTTCCAGTTCTTCACTTTCAGATTTTGAAGTTAAGACGTGCCAACCAACCCATACGATAATAGCAAGTATTACCAATAAGCCTTCACTAGATCCAGCACCAGGATAAATAGCACCTGCTACTTGATCTGCAGGTTTATTTAGGTGATCAATCCAATTTGTAACTGTCGCCATATTTTCCTCCTTTACCTGGTTGCGGACGCGACTGCTTTTTCATCTGATTTAGCAGTCTCCATTATTTCATAGTCTAATCCAGCTATTTCAACTTCACGCGGAATTCTAAGTTTACCCATTCCGTGTAAAACTTTAGCTATGATGTAGCCTGGGATTAGTCCAAGAACAACAAACATAATTATTGCTCCAATGAACATTCCAAGTGGATTTATAGCAGCATAAGTTGTTCCGTCCCACATAGCTCCAACACTATACCCAGATGATGGATAACCATTAAGAACAAAACCACATATAACTAAACCAATAAATCCTGCATAACCATGAACTGCTACTGCACCAACTGCATCATCAATTTTGAACTTACGTTCAACCCAGTAATGTAGTTTGTACGAAATAACAACTCCGATCATACCTATGATCATTGATTGTATTGGATGATATAAATCATTTCCAGCCGAAGCACAGATGATACCTGCTAGTCCACTAGAGTATGTCCAGAAAGGATCACCTTTAGCAATCCAATATCCGGCTAATAAACCTCCTGATAATGACATCAAGAAGTTAAAAGTAATACCACTTAGTGTAGTCGGAGTTACATATATGTTTGTAGCTGTCCAATACGATATACCTTCCATACCGTATTCAGGTCCAAGATCAAATATTGGTATATTACATGCCGCATAGAATCCCCAGAAACCAGTATAAATTAGAAATAATCCAATTGTTACTAGCCAAGGATTTCTTGGTCCAATATTTCTTGGTTCACCACTTGATGAGAATTTTCCAATTCTCGGTCCTAAAACCATTAGAACTCCTAAAGCAAATCCACCCGCAATCGCATGAATTACTCCTGATGCATACGCATCATGATATCCTAAAAGTTTTAACATCCATCCATCGAAGTGCCATCCCCAAGCAGCATCTATTACCCAGAACACAGATCCTATTGCAATTGCTAAAATACCAAATGCAAAAGTTGTAATTCTTTCAATAATTGCCCCTGAAACGATAGACGCAGCGGTCCAAGAAAATAATAGGAATGCAGCCCAGAAGACACCTGAAATATGATCCCCTAAGTTTACAGCCATTAATTGACTTGTTGCTACGTAAAATTTAGCACTGAAAGCCGAGTCATCGGTTATTAAAGCAGTGCTTTCATTCATTATTGATGGTGCTAATCCCGGTCCTGTTGGGAAAGCCCAGTAAATCCACCAACCAAATAAAAACCAAGTTACTGTTACCAAAGGTATCAGCATCGTGTTTTTCATAAGAGTATGTTGATGGTGTTTGTATCGAGAAGCTCCAACTTCATACATACAGAAACCGACGTGAATTAAAAACATCAGCACTACTGTTATCCAGTAGTAAAATTCTGTAAATATAGTAGTAAGAGCACCTAACTGATCAGTCATTTTCTCTCTCCATATTAGTTTATGAAAGCCTATAAAATTTTGACATTTGTGACAAATTAAACAACGCTTAAAAACCCAGCAGCGACGCAAGGTTTAAAAAAAAAATCAACTTAAGATTGAGAACTTAAAATTTTAGGTAAGCTTTTTTTAAATCAACAAGAGGATGTTTTGGTGACATTTGGAATTTAACTAACAATTCTCTTGCAATCATGTCTCTGTCTTGCTGGTTATTAGGTAACTTAATTGATTTTGGAATTGTTACCCATCCATTAGCATTTCTACAAAATACAGCCGGCTTACCTTCCTCATAACCCATATGTACATCTTCTAACCAATTAAGATCATCCCATCCCATAGCTTCAATATATTTTTTTAAGAAAGGAGTGATTTTTTTATAATCAGGCAAAAGATTTACGTCATATCGATAACCAATCGACTGACCAATCATTTTTTCTCTAGCAGTTTCTTTTTTTTTACCTAGCTGACTAGAGGCTTCTTTTTTTTTATTTTTTTTCTTCGCCATATTATAATCTAGATTTTATGGAAGTTATCAACACCAACAGTATAGTTCGTTCCAGCTAATGGAACTTTAGCTAGTGCAGAAGCTTCAGATGTTAACGCTGCTAAATCTTCAGGTTCTAGAGAATGGATATTCGTTTTACCGCATGCTCTAGCTAACAATTGAGCTTCAAGTGTCATTGAATGAAGATAATTATAAACTCTTAATGCAGCATCATCAGGATTTAGTCTCGCTCTTAATTTTGGATCCTGAGTTGCAACACCCACAGGACATCTTCCTGTGTGGCAGTGATAACATTCACCTGCTTTAACACCCATTTCTTTTTCAAAATCAGCTTCTGGAATGTCTTTATTACAATTTAATGCGATCATTGAACCAGTACCAATCGCAATTGCATCAGCACCTAGTGCTAAAGCTTTTGCCATATCAGCACCATCTCTTACCCCACCAGCATAAATCAATGTAACTTTTCCAGTTTTACCAACATCGTCTAACGCTCTTCTTGCTTCTCTTATAGCTGCGATACCAGGAATACCTGTATTGGCAGCAGCTATGTGTGGACCTGCACCTGTTGATCCTTCCATACCATCTAAGTAGATAGAGTCTGGATCACACTTTGCAGCCATACGAACATCATCATAAACTTTTGATGCACCTAATTTTAATTGAATTGGCACTTTATTTTTTGTTAGTTGTCTTAATTCTTCAACTTTTAAAGCTAAGTCATCAGGACCTAACCAATCTGGGTGTCTTGCAGGAGATCTTTGATCAATTCCTGATGGTAATGATCTCATTTCAGCTACTTGGTCAGTAACTTTCTGACCCATCAAGTGTCCTCCCATACCAACTTTTTGACCTTGTCCAATAAATACTTCAATTCCATCTGCTAGTTGTGCATGGTGTGGGTTAAATCCATATCTAGATTGAATACATTGGTAAAACCATTTTTCAGAATATCTTCTTTCATCAGGAATCATTCCACCTTCACCTGAACAAGTGGCACTTCCAGCCATTGTTGCACCTCGAGCAAGTGCTGTTTTAGCCTCATAAGATAAAGCTCCAAAACTCATACCAGTAATATAAACTGGTATATCTAATTCAATCGGGTTTTCACATCTTGGACCAATTACAGTTTTAGTTTCACACTTTTCTCTGTAACCTTCGATTACAAATCTAGTTAAAGTTCCTGGTAAGAAAACTAGATCATCAAATGTAGGAATTTTTTTCATTAATGCCATTCCACGCATTCTGTATCTTCCTAACTGAGATTTAATATGGATGTCATCAATTACCTCTGGGGTAAATATAGCGTTGTGACCAAGTAAACTTTTGTTTCTTGATCCGTTGCTGCTTACGTGAACATCAGCTTTGCCACCAACGTTACCATTTGATTTTCCGTTTTTTTTCTTTTTTTTCTTAGCCATTAAATTGCTCCTTTTTTCTCAGCAGGTTCTAAGTTGTCGTAATTCCAAAGTTTTTTACCAGCTACAATTTTTTTCATTTTACTTACATCAAAGTTTTCACCAATTTCAGCAACTCTAAGTTTTCTTCTTAACCAATCTTGATCGCTTTGCGTCAACTCTGAATCTACTGCATCACTACCATATGACCCAATTTCTCCACCTACGAAAATTGTCCCATCATACATCGAATCACCTAAATTTATGCCAACATCTCCCAATATGATTATTCTTCCTCTTTGCATCATAAACCCAGTAAATGCACCAGCGTCACCACCAATAATGATAGTTCCACCTTTCATATCGATACCAGTTCTTGCACCGACACTACCTTTGCAAATTAAATCACCACCTCTGATAGCAGCTCCAAAACAAGAGCCTGCATTTTTTTCAATTACAACTTTTCCAGCCATTAGATTCTCTGCACATGACCAACCAACTCTTCCATTGATTCTTACAATCGGACCATCGCTAGAGCCCATACCAAAGTATCCTAAACT
>FUFK010049808.1_pt1 | contig 11515 bp, 12 predicted proteins | sample 1021851 | NCBI WGS metagenome assembly FUFK01 (sample SAMEA51879418, study PRJEB19060) | metagenome
CGGCACTCCAGTGACCCCACCCCCCGTCTAAAAAAATAAAGTATGTCCTTCTCTAATATACGAGTAGGGGTTAAAACAAATCGGGGAAATTTTGAATCGGGGTTGCTTAGTATATCACTTAACGTAATGCTTAGTATAGATATATATAGATATATAGAGCCCTATGGCTCAACCAAATCACACAAACCTTTATATAGGGAGGGGACGTTGAATGTTAAGTGAAGAATATGAAAACATCAACTGCAATAGCAAAAGTATGTGACGACATTAAGGCTTTGCTTCTAGAAAAGAATGCAAAGTATGGCGACAGTGCTCTTAACCCAAAGCGCATTTTCAGCTCATCAGGCTCTANAGAGCAAATCTTAGTTAGGATAGATGATAAGTTGAGCCGAATAGCTACACGTGGCTTTAGGGGGGAGCAAGATGAAGATACCTTAAGTGATTTGATAGGCTATCTTGTCTTACTCAAAGTNGCAGCCCGAAAAAGNTACNAANANTATCGAGATAAATTTAGAGGGTGTGACCTGTTGAGCCAAAAGTTCTTTATTGAAATAGGTACAGCAGACTTTGATACCTACGAAGGTTTGGCTAAACAAGGCTGGAAAGGGATATTTGTGGNGCCCGTGAAGCCATTGTTAGACAATTTAGAGCGTTTTGAAGGCTGTATTTACGAAAATAACGCAATAACTGCGGAACCCAAACACNNNAAGGTCAAATATTATGACCCAGAGTGGGCAAAAGGTTGGGTAAGAGGGGTAGGAACTCTAGATATGGACATGAATACCTTCAATTCTAACCCTGATTGGAAAGAACATGAGCGTGTAATGTACCTACATACCATTACTTTCGACGACTTGATAGATAAACATGACGTAAAACGTATTGATATGTTAAAAATTGACACTGAAGGCACTGAATATGAGATTTTAGACAGTTATTCTTGGAGAATTAAGCCTAAAACCATCAAATTTGAGTATGAACATTGGATAAATAGGAATGTTCCAGTCCAAAAATACATAGATATGCTTGAAGGTATGGGATATAAGTGTGTAAAAGATGAGCATGACGTGGTGGCGATGCTAAGATGAGCGAAGTTTGGGAACCTTCGTTCATGAGATTGAGTCCAAGTAAGATAAATACCTACTATAAATGTCCTCGTGAGTTCTATTACAAGTATATTGCTAAGATTCCAGAGAAGAAAACTATACATTTATTCCGTGGAACACTAGTACATGCTGTGTTAGAAGACCTTTTCAAGCATAAATTCAAGAATTTTACCTCTTGGGAGAAGGGAAACCCATCAGATTGGATGGAAGAACAGTTCCAAACTAGGTGGGCTAAGGATATAGACTCCAAGTTTTGGCTATCCGAACTACATACAGCAGAAGAAATGGCAGCTATGAAACTAGAAACTCAGCAATTATTGCAAAATTTCGTAGGCGCAGTAGATAAAAAGCTAAATGAAATGGTAGAATGGAAGATTTATAAGTCAAAATACCAAGCTTGGAACTCTGTAGCCCCAAAATATGCTGAAAAATGGGTAAAATCCAACGACTACGCCGTAATTGGGATAGTGGATGCTGTCTGTAACGACTTTGATGGTGGAACCACATTGCTTGATTACAAGACTTCGAAACGTTATGGCCCATATTTGCCTGAGGATTACTACAGACAGCTAATCATTTACGCATTTTTATACACATTAGAGATGGGAGAGATGCCAAATTTCGTCGGAGTGAACTATTTACGCTTTGATGATACATTTTATGTCAAAGTAAACCAAGGAGTTTTGGACGAAGCGAAAGAAACTATCAAATATGTGCATGATTGTTTNAAAGAACGTATGCAAGTTGAGGAAAAATACGAACAAAAACCTCAAAATCTATGTAAATGGTGTTCATTTCACACTTCTAACGGTGGAAATTGCGATGCAGAGATACCAAAATGGAAACCAAAGGGTGGTCCAAAGCGAAAATATGAGAAGGATACGTTTAAAAACGCTACGTTGAGTGATGATGACATACAGTCAGCGTTAGATACCCAAGAAGGAGAAGGCGAAACTAACACTATTTGGGACGACTAATCAACGAAAGCTTTATATAGGTGTGTTGCGTAAAAATAGATACCATGGCGCGCAATGACTATGGGGCCATCAACGTCATTTCTGATGAAGAACGTGAAGCATTAGGACTGTCAGGCCCCAAAAAACCTGATGAAGAAGAAGGATTATTCGAAACTATAGGCAAAGCAGGTGATAAACTAGGTGAAACTCAACTAGGAAAGAAACTTGGGTCGATACTCACAGTATTGATACTTGCTTTCTTTGGTGGAGGAGGTGATTTAGACGCTATTGGTGACATTTTCGGAGGAGAGGATGATGGTAAGCCAAGGGGTGGATGTACTGACCCAACTGCAATCAACTATAAAGCAGATGCTGATTTTGATAATGGTAGTTGTGTATTCCCTCCTCCTGTTATTTATGGATGTACTAACCCCGATGCTGATAATTACAACTCACAAGCTACTCATGATAATGGTAGGTGTCAGTTTTTGGGTGGACCGATAGATAATGGAACAGGAAATCAAACAAATGAAGACGATACTATTTATGGTTGCATGGATGTAGATGCTTCAAACTATAACGAAAGGGCAGAGGAAGATGATGGTAGCTGTGAATATGAAGATTATGATTGTGCAGCTAACGAAACTTATTTTTATGATGGTATGGAGTATGGAAACTACTCAAGAGAGTATAACTCTTTGAACATTACCGTAGATATAGACACTGATTGTGATTTAGATACTTTACCAGTTATGGTATATTACGATATAGGTCACATGAAAATAGAAGATAATGAAACAGTATGGAACGGATATATGTATAATAACTATTTCTTCAATGTAACAGGTTGGGAAGGCAACGAATATCAATTATCATCTGGACCAGAATACTTTACTGAACCTTATACTGGTTGGTATATGGTATATGTAAACTTGTACGCAGACTGGGATAGGGATGGTGTATACGACTATGTTACATATTTCTATATTGATGAGATAATCTTGGAGGAACCATGAACAATGACACTAACGGACATACTAACGGGACTAGCAGCTATACTTGCACTATTAGGGATAGCACTTTTATCTGTTGTCATAATATCGATGATACAGAGAATAATGTCAAGATTACAATTACAATTACCGAAGAAGGTAATAGAGAAGAAACAAAAAAGGAGGACTGAAAGAATGGATAGACAAGCAAAAGAAGGAGTAACATTTAACGATTTGTTTATGTTTATGATTGCTGTACCTTTAGTTTTACTATGGGTAGGTTTTGCAGGTTATGTAATATTTCATGGTCTACAAGATGCAGCTGTTCTTGACCAAATAGAAGGATATACAACTCTAATAGCAATCCTAGGAGGGCCAGCCCTTCTGATAATTAAAGATGCTTTAGATGTGTGGAAACAAGAACAAGCAGAAAAGACAGCATTCTACAAGATAAAGGCACAAGCAGTTATCGATTATAATGATGCAGCTCAGAAACAAATGCAGATGATTGAAGCTAATCAACAAGCATATGAACACAAAGTTACTAAAACAGTAGCTAAAAAGAAATAAGGAGATACTAAATGGCAAATTACGCAGTAGATGACCACACTGAAACCGCAAGTGACTTGGCAGGATGTCTTGCCCTATTGGAAACCAAGTTGGAAACAATAGATGATGGTAAGACAATACGTCTGTTAGAGATACACAAAGTAGGTAATCAGTTTGCATACGCTTTAGTTATAGACGCTTAGACATAAGCTTTATATACTCACATGTCCTAATATTATTGTGGCTCCTAACAGACCACAGAACCACAGGAATTTAACGCATAATGCGTCTCTTGGGGCCACAACAATAAGGAGAAAAAAATATGTGCTGCAAAGAAGGATGCAACTGCGAATGTTGCGATTAAACGAAAGCTTTAAATAGTGCTATGGCATTATATTAAAACAGGTGAGAACCTATGGCAAACGAAACCACAAACAACACAGCAGAAACCAACGAGACCAGTGAGGGTAACCTTACTGCTATTTTGGACACTGTTGAAGAATCAGGTCTATTAGACACTTTGATGGATGAACCATTACTCATGGCTATGGCTGCTTTAGTATTAGGTATGGCAGGATACATTGCATATACCGTGCCAGCAGTTAAAGAGTTAGTTTTCAAGTATTTGAAGAATAACGAAGCTGAATTGATGGGATTACTTGATAAGAATCTAACAAAAGCTCAAATGAAAGTATTTGAGAAAATGGATGAGACTGCACAAAAGCATGTCAAAGACTCTTTAGTCAAAAATGTATTAATTACAGCTTGGGACGAAAAAGATGATGAACTTGCTTCATTAGTGAAGTCTAAAGTTAAGGCCGCACTCGACGAAGCCAAGTAATGGACGTCGAAGGGTATGAAAGGCGTTTACGCATAAGAGTCGGAGAAGGGGAATATGAAAGACATAAAGAACTTGTCCGGCTTCTTGCCCGCAATCTCGCGCTTGAAGACTTGCTTTGGGAAGAAATTCTTGTATGTATTCGGGATGTTGACGCTAGAACAGAGTTATTGCGACAAAGAAACCAGATTGTACGTGATATCCATACTGAGTTTCGTGCTCTTAATATAGAAGTTCCAACTGTAGTAGAAAAGAACAGTGAGAATTTCTCAAAAATACTGGAGGAGATAATAGATGACAGCGGTGAAGAACGAAAACCTGATGAAGTCCGCGATTAGCGGAGTAGCTGCACACGACTCCAGAAAACTAGAAAAGATTTTTGAAATTTGTAGACAAGATGAAAAGAAGATGACCCTATTATGTAGGGCCTTCTGTGAAGCATATCTTATCGATAACAAACAAAGACCATTAAAGTTAAGACCTTTACAAGAACAAATTATTGTAAAAACGTTAACATATCCTGATGGTGACCCAGATAAGCATCGTAAACTAGCAATATTGGCTCCACGAGGCAGTGGCAAGTCTTTTGCTCTTTCGGTAGCTGTATGTATCTACATGTTCTTTAATAGATTTAGAGACTTGATATTTATTCTGGCTCCAACAGAGGACCAAGCTTCACTTATATTTAATTACTGTTATAGACATTTTGCTGATAACAGTTTTCTTAATGGATTGATTGACACATATAGGTTCCATAATAAACCTAATATCACAATGAAGGGAGGGACAGTTCTACGTAGAGCTCCTTTAGCCCCATCAAATCAGGGACAAGCAATACGAGGACAACATCCAACTATGTGTATAGTAGATGAGAGCCCACTTATAGATGATAAATTATTTGTTGACAACGTAGAGCCTGCTATAGTTTCTAATAGGGCTCCTTTTATTAACTTAGGTACGCCGAAGAGTAAAGAGAATCACATGTGGCGCTACCTTTATGATGATGCATATAACGACTCATTCGAACGAATGGTATTTACATGGAGAGATGCAGTAAAGCCGGGACGTGCTTATTCTGCACCTTATACTGACGACGATATGGCTGAAAAGATGAGGGAATGGGGGGAAGATTCAATATATTGGAGAACAGAATATGAGTGCGAGTTCGTCGAATCGGTCTCGAACATCTTCAATCCCGAATTACTCAAAGCCTGTCTATCCAGAGGACGAACCTTTGGAAAGAGAGGAACTAATTATCCTAATTGTGTTGTGGGTGTTGACATTGGCAAATCTGTTAATAGCACTGTTATTAGCGTATGGAGTACATCTAAAGACAAGGATAGTAATACCGCAAATCTTATCTACCTTGAAGAGATTGGGCCAAAATCAGGTGGACATGACATTCCATATCAGCGTAAGCGTATCATGGATGCAGCTCACGATTTTGGTGCTGATAGGGTTATTATTGATGCGACGGGTATTGGTGGTGCTATCGAACAAGAAATAAAATTAGCATGTATATCCAGTAAACCACAGATACAATTTATACCATTTATCTTTACTGGTGGTCCTAAAGGTAGTAAGACACAGATATATAGAGATATGGCATCTTACATACAACAAGGGCAAGTAAAAGTGCCTCATCCAGAGGATTTAGACCCTCCAGAGGCCAAATTAGTCAATAAATGGCTAAGAGAACACATAGATTTGGAGTATACTATGGACGCAGCGAACAAAACAGAGAAGATTTCAGCTCCTACAGGTAAGCACGATGATTACTGTGATAGTACAGCTGTAGCTCTGCACGCTTCGCTGTCCATGTTACCCCCATCTGCGTCGTTTGCAAGCGTATCTATACAACAGTCAGGTACCACCAGACGTGCAGGTCCTTCAAGAGGGCTATTTACTACCACTAGACGGTCGAAAACTTTAAATAAGGGTAGACTTTCAGGTTTATAAAGGCATTTTGAGCGAAAGCTTTATATACTCTTTTGTACTATATTGGAATGATAGCCGTGGCTCTAAGAGATTATTGGCCTTTTAATAGGCGAAGTTTCGCAACAAAAGGAGAAAACCCTCCATTTACAGAAGATAACCCTAGAAGTTTTGGTTCTGGAGTAATAAAACGTATTCAACTTCAGCAATCAGGAGGTTTATTTGGTGGTAATGGAGCTCTTAAAGAACCACAGCTAGGTGATTATAAGACTTATATGAATGTATATTTATCAGACCCTATAGTCAGGACTCTAATAGATTTACCATGTATGTACGCCGCTAAGGATGGGTATGATATAGTCACCGATAGTGATGAAGACAGGGAATCTATCGCTGGATTGTTTGACGAAATTAATCTAGAACAAACGTTATATACTTGGCTTCGTAACGGAAGAATCTTTGGTACATCCTTTTTAGAGTGGACTGGTGACAATTTAGTCATCAGGTCATCTCAAAATATGTATATCCAAAGAAGTGCAAGTGGACAGGTAATGTATTATTATCAGGATTTGGGAGATGACAAAGAGTCGGTTAGATTTGAAGAAGACGAGCTTATCGTATATCGTAACAACCCGTTCGATGATTATGCTTATGGTCTTAGTGACATCCATCCAATTCTTTATTTGGTTGACCTCAAAGATTATGCAGAACGGGACATCGGAGCTGCTCTCAACAAATACGCTACTAGTAGGTTTGATATTAGCGCTGGACTCCCCGATATGCCTTATGGTCCTGATAAAATTAACGAAATCGTGGCAGCATTTAATGCGCTGGAACCCGGCGAAGACATTATACATGGTAATGATATTACAGTCAAAGAGTTACAAGGTACACAACGAGCTTTTGAGTATGGAAAATATACTGACGATTTGCTCAAGAAAATACATGTGGCCCTTAAAGTTCCAATTACAATGTTCGACAAGCCAGAGCAAGCGCGTGCAATTTTTGAGCCATACGTTAAGCACCTACAGTCTGCGGTTGAAGCTGCTATCAATAGTCAGCTAATGCCACAGTTATTAGGTGGTGACGCTAAATTTAAGTTCAGGAATATAAATGTAGATGACGCATTTGTCAAAGCCAAGACTGACATGATATATTTATCTGAGGGTGTACTCGCACCCGGTGAAGTTAGATTGGAAAGAGGATTGAATCCGGAAGGAGTAGCTGAAGTGCAAGATACTGCAAAGAATGCTAATGTTTCTGGAGGTAAAGACCAAGATAAAACAGAAGAGTCCGCAAGGACAGAAAACCGCAGCGCTGGTAATCAGCCGTCTGCAAATCCAACGGGGGATAGAGAAGAATGAGCACAGAGTACGACTATGAGCGTTGTATAATAGAAGTTGGCCCAACTCTAAAGAAAAGAGGAGTTGAGGACCATCAAGAGATTGCGGCTAATATGTGCCGCATGAGGGTAGAACAGGAAACTGACCGTAAGTTTGCTGTGAATGCCGGGGGCGGAGAGGAGAACCAACGCAGTTTTGCTGCAACAATGGAAGACCCTATCCATACGGATGAGAATATAGAGTTTCCAGTAATCGCTATAACGTCAGGCCCCCACGACGAAGATGGCGACCAAAAGGTCTTTATTGAACCATCCGTATTAGAAAAAAGTGTTGAGACTTTCACTGAATTACCAGTTTACTATAATCATCAACGAACCGAGGACGACCTCCTTGGAAAGGCTATCAACCCAGAAATCGTAGAGCTAGAAGATGGTAAAAAGGCAATTAAGATGCTAGCACAACTATATAGAGGTGCAGCTGAAAGTAATGGAGTGTTAGAAAAGATTGAAAACGGAGATATGACGCATGTCTCTATCGATTGGTTTTCTAAAGATGTAGATGTCCTAGGAGAACCGTTTGCAATGGACATTCGTCCTATCGAGGTGAGTTTTATTGATAATGAGACTCGCACACCCGTATGTGACGCATGTACAATAGAAAAGGAATGTGATGATAGTCACCGTGAATTCGGTGATAAACATGATGATGAATCATGTGCCTGTGACACACACGGGCGAAACAGCGAGGTAGAAACTATGGCTGAAGAAACAAATAAAGAAGTTGTCTCAGAAGCTGATGTTATCACTGAGCGTGAATTCGCTTCAATGAAACAACAGTTAGAAGAGATGAAAGAATCTTATGCTGAGTTAAACTCCAAGCACGAAGAGGCAATGACTCTCGTATCAAAATTCCAAGAAGAAGAAGAAGCACGAGCTAAAGCAGCAGCTGAAGAACGTGTCAACTCTTTCGTAAGCAGCATTTTAGAAAAAGAAGTTGCACTTGGTAAACTCGATGACGATGGGAAGGATGCACGTGCAGAGGAACTCAAAGCATGGGACGATATAAAGCTAGAAGGATTCAGTATCGCTATGGAATCAATGCCAGTTCCACAAGAAGTAGAAAGAACTTATGGAAAAGGTAAATCCCATGATGCTGAAGAGACTCCAGAAGTAGAAGCTGACGAAACCCCACGCATGTTTGCGATGGAAAACGGCAAAATCGTCTTCAAAGGAGAAGAAGAAAACTAAGGTGATTAAATATGGCAATCGTAAAAACAATTTTAGTTAATGATGGTGGAGCACCAGCTCGCATCATGAACTTCGAAGCAGCAGAAGCCATCAACGCAGGAGATGCATTAGAATTTAACAGCAGCGCAAAATTAATCGCAGCTGATACAGATGATGTTCCACCAGCAGGGTTTGCATTAGCAGACGCAGCATCAGGAGATATGGTCTCCATGCTAACCGGCAGTGGAATCATGATTTACGCTAATGTAGACGGAGACTCTGTCGACGTCGCAGTTGGTGACTTGTTGACTATCGGAGAATCTGGAGCATTAGTCAAAGAAGCTTCAGGAGCAGATAAAAACCCTTGTGCAGTAGCACTTGAGGCAAACGCAGGAACAGAAGCCCAAGTAAAGGTCTTGGTGTTCTAAGGAGATAAAATATGGTAGCAGCAGGAACAAACCCCGGTATAGCATCGAGCCAACTAAGCTCAACCGCTAACAGGGTATTAGTAGACTACAAAGACGCAATTCAGGACTACAAAGTCACTGAAATGCCTGTAGTTAATATGTTTGCAGAGCGTTTCACAACCGACACCGGTGGAGACATTGATATTACATTCGCAAAACCTTCAATGGGTCTAGAACAAATTGAAGAGGGTGCAGTACCATCATACCAACACACTGACCTAAGAAACGAACGTGTTTCAGTCAAAGAGTTCGGTATTGCAGTAGGTGTAACCCGCAGAATGTTAGAAGATTCAAGATTCTCTGAAATGGAACTAGCTCTCAACGAAGCACGAAGAGCAGTAGAAAGACACGTTACAAAACACTTTGTATACGCAGTCTTCGGTATCGCAGACACAACTCTCGGTACAACCGCTAAAGCAGCAGGAACTAACGAAACAGCAATCGAGACTTTCGCAACCCACCCTGATGGTGGTTTCTATGGTGCAAGTCCAGCCTCTGGTTCAAGATTATACGAATATGGTGAGTACTCAACTTCAGAATTGGATACATTGGGTTCACACTACTTCGCATCTCAAGATTCTTCAAGCTCTGAGTCCACCACAGGTGGTAACTTAGAACTTGCAGATATAACCAAGGCTATTGAGTTAATGAGCGCAAAGGGAATGACCCCAGATACAATCTTGATTTCCCCAACCCACTACAAGACTCTATTAAACTTGGCTGACTTCTCAGCTCCTTTCGCATCTACTTCATTAACAAGTGGAGCAAAAGGTGGAATTGACTACGTCAATGACGTATCCAATGATGGAATAGTCGGACAAATTTACGGACTAAACGTTATCGTTAACCCGTACGTACCTCAAACAAGAGCTGGAATTTTCGACATGAAGGTTAAACCAGTAGCTTACGTCGAAAGACGTGGACTAACTGTCGAAGAAGCAAACCCCGGATTCGGAATTATGGGTTCATACATGTCTATGAGATATGGATTGAAAGTCATAAGACCAGAAGCTGGTGTTATTGTAATTTCAGATTAGATAGGCTAAGTAACATAAAATCGTGGTTCTGGGCGGCACCACAGTTAAAGTCGCCCACCATATGAGGATAGCATGAAAAAATTCAAACCAACAAAAATCGTCCCAAAAGAAAAACAAACATACGGTATAACAAAAACTACCACAAAAAAGACCCGTATGCTAACATTAGACGACAGGCTACCCTCTAAACAATATATTAAATCAAAACTAGATGATAGAATCCAAGATGTCGTATTTAGTGACGAATGGGATGGTGTAACGGACAAAGCGCCTTCTGTCAATTCAGTTTATGATAAAATAAATTCGTTAGGTGCTACATCTGACGTATGGACAAGGGAAGATGCAAGTTCTGATGCTAGAGTAAGAAGTAACAAGACTGGTAATTATGGTTTTGGTAATTCTACTGATTTAGCATTTACTGAAATAACACATAAATTAACATTAGATGGTGATTTAAGAGTAGGAGCTATAGATGGCTCTAATAAAGACATATACCTAGATGACGGTGTACAATTATATAAATATGATGCATCAAGCTCTACTAGTATGCTTACACTTCACTCGTCTAATGGACACAAGTCTCCTATGAATTTTGCTATCGGTAGCTCAAATCCGACAGTTCCTTTAGAGATTAATAAAGCTGAAGGTAGCGCATTAAATCTAAATGACGGAACAGGGCTATTCCAAATTGGAGCCGATGGTGCAGCTAATATAGGTATGAATGCTACAAAGATACAAGCTAGAGATGGCTCTGGTAGTGGTTCTACATTAAACATAAACGCTGCTGGAGGAGATGTAAATCTAAGTAATAGTTCAGGTACTGTTACTGTAGAGAATAATCTAGTTGTAGATGGTAACTTGACAGTTAGTGGTACAGCTACATCTGTTAACACAGAAACAATAACACTAGATGATAATATTATAGTTCTTAATAATAATGAAACAGGTACACCTTCTGCTAACGCAGGTATAGAGGTAGAAAGAGGTACCGCAGCTAACAGGTCTTTAAGATGGAACGAATCAACGGATAAGTGGCAGATACAAACAGGTGATAGTACTTATGCTG
>FUFK010048619.1_pt1 | contig 11514 bp, 26 predicted proteins | sample 1021851 | NCBI WGS metagenome assembly FUFK01 (sample SAMEA51879418, study PRJEB19060) | metagenome
GGGGTAACTGGAAAGGTCTAGCTACCCCAAGAATGAAGATAGCGACCATTACTACAAGAATAATCTTGCACCACTTGCGCATCTATCTTCAAGTTGTACAACACATTCTGCGGAGGTCTAGAATGTCCTGTTGTTGTACATAGACAAGGGTGATATCTCTATTATAGGGTACAACCTTGCCTTTACTTGCTAGGACCACAAGGTCCACAAGTAAACTTACTTCGCTAAAGGCGTGGGATTAGTTTCTCACCCACAAGCTTTCGACTACAGATGAACGGTTTCTCCATGTCTACTCACAACCACCCTTGATTACCTCAGGCATTTGCCCATACTTCATCTCAAGTGTACTTTACCCCTCTGTTAAAGAGTTGTTCAGTCAGCCGATACCGAGAGCTACTCAGTATCACGAAACTTTTAAAATGGTATTGGTTCATCATCATCAACTGGTGCTGGTNCTGTTGTATCAGNCTTAGCATCTTTAGATGATAATAACATTATGTTACCATTAAACTTTGGAACTATAACTTCAGTTATATACTTTGTTACTCCTTGATGTTCATACTTTCTAGTTTCCAATTGTCCTTCAATGTATGCCATCTTACCTTTTGTATAATACTTTTCTACCCTATCTGCAAGAATAGGATCGAACACAACAACATTATGCCATTGTGTTTTTTCAGATGTAGTACCATCTTTACTGGTATACTTCTGATGTGTCGCTAATGCTATCTTGGCAAACTTAGTATTCTTACTACTGATTTTTATCTCAGGTGGAGAACCAATATTACCAATCAATATTACTTTATTTATCATATTACTCCTTACTCAACAAAAGCTAATTGCTTGTCTATATGATCTAACAATCTCTGCTCGACATAAGACTTTGCTTTCGCTTTAGCTAATTTATACGAACTAGCAACACCAATAACTTTCTTGTTTCTATCAATGTAGCTATCGTCTGCTAGTATCTGCCAAGATTCACCACCAGTATAACTGGTGGATCTCTTGTTCTTAACTAGATGAATTACTATATCATCACTAAATGTTCTTGGAACAGTAGCTGTATAGTGTCCTCTATTTACTTTTCTATATGGCATTATTGTACTCCTAATAATCTGGACCAAATGTACTTGATCGTTCTCTTACTGCTTCATCAATCATGTCATCAATCTCTCGTGGTCCATAGACCAATCTAAATACAACTCGCTTCCATCTTGGAATACTAGTATATATTAGATAACAACATTCATAATGATCTTCACCATTGTAATGTTCGACAGTATGATTCCAGATTGTTTCAGCAACCCAATCACTTAGCATTAGTTTTCAACTCTTGCACTTTAGATTTGTTTGCAACAGCAATCTCATTTGTTACTTTCTCAATGTATTTACTGTTATCATGCATACCTAAGAATACATCAGCTGAAACGCCAAGATGTGACATTGCTTTTGTCAATGCATCAGTCATAGCTTTCTTTGGTGCTTCGTCATCTAATGCACCAGTCTTGCGAAAGAGTTTTTGCACAGAACATACTGGGCCAAAATCTCTACCATGTGAACCTGCCCACATAGTTACTTCACAAAACACAAGTGTGTCTGTAAATGTATAGTTAGCTTTCCAATTCCAACCTTCGCCAATCGGACCGAATACTTCAGTCATCTTTCCGATTTGCCACATTGGATCGATAGTTGTAATGTCACCAAAACCTTTGTTTACTTTCTTAGTAAACTTAGGATCAGTAACTTTTAGTTGATCCCAATATCTTTTGTTATCTTTGGGATCTGCTAGTGGATTTAGTTTTGTCATTGTTTACTCCTTCTAATGTTGAGTTGGTGGAAACCACTCAATCGTTGGTAATTCTACATCACCTTCTATTTTAGTATTAGTATCTATTGAATCAAAATCAATATAGTCAGGTGGTGTAATATCAGCTTTCAACATACTTACAAAATATGTCTCTGCGTATAATAACTTCGCTATGAAGTCATCATCTCTTTCTATCTGAAATATCTTCTGCATAGAATTACCTACTATGCAACAAAGATAAGCAGAAGCCAAACCAGTAACCATCATGTAATGTTGTACCTGAGGATAATACTTGTTTGTTACATCTTTGATTGTAAACGGACTGACATGCTTAGCCTCAAATACTGCATCATCAGATGTAATACCATCTAGATTTGCTCTAGCAAAAGGTACATCTTTACTCATCATTGTAGGCATCTCTTTTACAGTCAATCCTGTTTGTTTCTCAAACCATTCTCTGTTGAATTTTTCGGTATAAATACCTAGTTGCACAGGGAATACTTCACTCAAATCATCAGGTTTAATAATACCTTTTTTGATCTCATACAGTTTACGCCATTCACCTTCAACTAATTTGTTAGCATCAGTACCACCAATAGTCCAAGAATCTAGTACTTGTTTTTCGATCTTGACTTCCGTAGCTCTGAGTTTCTTTTTTGCCATTCGCTTTGCTCCTGTCTGTATTTATTTAATAACATATCTCTAACATGATATACTCTCTTGTTATCGTTTACATATTTGCTCATAAATAATTTTTCAAATGCAGTAGCATCTTCATATGTCAAATACTTCTTTGCTAGTTTGATAACAAATTGTTTTCTGTTACTTACAATGTCACTTGGGTTTGTAGATTCCTGATATTGTGGAATCTGTTTTGATGCCCTCATAAGTATATTTTTTAGGCTTTTCATATTGCTCCATTAATTTATTAAGATACCACTGTGCTTTTTCTAAATCTACAATGCCATGCTTATGTTTATGTCTAGTAATATATTTTATAATATTACCCTCTAACCAACCTAATTTCTTAGATAATATATAGTCGGTTGTACCTATGCCATCTGCATAGTACAATGGATCAATATCATTTGTATCTGTATATTCGGTCATAACTACTCCTTCGGTATAAGTTTTATATCACAGTTCAATGCATCTGCCCAGCAACAGAACAAATATCCTGATGGCTTTCGTATACCTACTTCCCATTTAGATACTAGTCCTTTTGCTACTCCTAGTATGTCATCAAGATTAGATTGCGTTAATCCCAGCTGTTCTCTTTTGATTACAAACTGGGATATAACTTTATCTTGAAAGTCCTTACCCAATGCAAATTCCATATTATATTAATACAAAATTTAAGCGGCAAGTAAAGTATGCCATTCTTGAGAATCAAGCATATCTGTTACTTTCATTGATCTTGTACGCAACTTGTTGTGTGGATTACCTCTGCCTTCAGGGTGTGTTGCCCAGTGAGTAGCAGTCTGGTAAACAGCATACATATTACTGCCATATCTTCGTTTGTATGATCCCCAATGCTTATCTAGTTCTTTCAATGTATAATCAGATATAGTCTTGACAAGATCNCTATCTACTTTGGCTAGTGTTTGTTCAAACAATAAACCAACATCTACTTGATTAACTTGTTTCTTAGCCATAGTTTCAAACCATTCTGGATAAGCTTGAAATGTAGATAATGCAGAAGTTATATCTTTAGACTGCAAATGTGCTTTGTTCTGCCAGTTTTTCTTTGACATAGATCTGATAAACCAAGCGGCAGAAAAACAACCATTCAAACAATAAGATATAATTGGTGCAAATATAAACTGCTCTGACCATCTTAGATTGTAAGCAGTCCAACACCACAATCTTAGTTTGATTGTATCTTGGTTGAACTTGATAGTTTCATTGTTGAATGTAACCATTCTGTGAAACTTACCACCATTATCAGTCAATACATCATTCACTTCAATATTGTCCAGATCCAACTGGTCAGTAGATCTAAGACCTTCATTCAACATATCAACAAATTGTCTGTAAGTTCGTAAATTATTAGCCGAAACATTAGACATTGTAGATATATATTCTCGACTTTCGGCATCAAGTATGGCAGTTTTGTCAGGAACTGTGCATAATGTGTTGCCTTCGTCAAAGTAGTGTAAAGTCATCATAGCTGGTTGCACATCACATTGTGCAGAAATTTCTAGTTGACTTTGATTCGGTATATTCATATCGTACTCCTTATCATTGTACCCTTCGGTTCAGGGGGTAGGCTCATCTACCCCTTGCATCTTATCAATCTCAGAATGAATTATATCCCTTGATTGCTCATTGGTTTCCCAATCACTACGAAGTTTCTTAATCATACTATCAACCTTGTATGCCTCAAGCATCATGGTCTTGTCTTTCTCAAGTAACTTCAGTAGTGGTCGCAAACCTTCTTCGATTACTCTAGTATATAGTCTGTTAACACTAGTGAGGTAATCATACTTCTCTTGCATTTCTTCAAGACTGTCTTGAAATGCCATTGCCATCTTTGCCATTTTTTTTTGACTCCTTCTCTCTCTTCATGGTTTCTAAAGTTTGAAGTTCAGTCTTACTCAACAAACCAGTTTCATCACTCATCTTAATTAGAATGTCAATCATCTGACCATGCATATCTTGATTTCTCTGAGCCTGTCTGAACACTATATCAGACAACTCTTGAATACCTTTATGCAAGTCTTGTATTGATTCTGCAATAGCAGTAGACCATTTCATAAACAACTTCTGTTGTTCTTTGTCCATTTTGTTTATCATGCTATCTTCCCTTCATTGACTGTTGGATCATATCCTTCGTCTTGTTGATTGTATTTGTTGAACTTAGGATCATCAACATTACCGAATACTGCACCAGTATGTATGTCATAAATGTAACCCTCAGGTGTCACATGAAATACTTTCTTGCTAGTATAATTGTAGTTTCGTTGACCATCATTCATCTGTCGNTCCATTCGGTTGACATCATGCATCTTCAACATTGTCTTAGAAAAATCGTAGTCAAGTAGTAGTTTGTAATACCAGTTGAAACGATTACCTACATATGCCACAGTCTTTGCTGTGAACACAGTTCTACTGGCTTTACCCAGTACACCCATTGCTTTACTTATCATCATTGCTCCTTTCGTTTATTGAATGATATAACTTAGTATAAGCGTCATCATAATATGTGCTGTAATCTTCAGGACCTATCTCTTCTACAAATCCAGCTTCACATTCAACACATGGCTCATCATCAATGTAACACTCACCATTACAATGTGAGCATATCTCTTTAGATATCATTGTATACTCCTTCCTAGTATTATAACATTTTATCTAAATCGGTAAACGGATAATTAATCGGTTTACTCTTGTATAATTCTCTCTTTAATTTATTAAACCTCTTTCGTCTTTTTATTCTCTCAGCTTTTTCCATTACAATCATATCCGATATTCTTCTAATTTCGGCATAATATTCATGGATTTCATGTGGTGGTCTATTCCAATCTCTTGGTCTATAACCATAATAATCTTTAAAGATATCACTATAAACCCCAGCAATATCTTGTAGTTCAATCATTTGATCTACAGTCAATACAGTATGCATCTTTAACTCCTTTCGGTTGACGTTAAGGCGAGGCGAAGCCGAGCCACATTTTTTTGCAAAAATTTGAGATTAGCCAGATTACCGACTAATCTCGAAATATGTATGTTACTAGATAACTGGATCTAGTTTGTGATTGTTTTCATGTAACCACAGTTGAGCCTCAGTGGGCTTTGTCATAGTTTTGAAAGACTTTGTTGGCTTGTTCTTTGAGACATATTTTACATATGCTTTGCCAATCACATCAAAGTAAAACTGCTTTTTAGCATCAATCATAACAGTTTTTAGGTCAATCGAATATTGATAGTTAGATATCAATTTATCCTTGCCACTAAGTTGTGACATCAGAACTTCCAATCCTTGCATTGATGCAGTTGCTGGATTGATATGTTCAGAGCCAGTCTGTGCTTGGATTTTCTTTTTCTCAAGTTGTACCTGATCTAACTTCTTTTCTAAGTTAGCTTTAGCAAACTCAAGTTTTGATATCTCTGATGATAATTCAACATCTAAGTTGTACATATCATCATTGTCAATCATTGGCTTGTATATAATCTTCATACCAGTCAAGATTGATTGTGTCATTTGATCTAGAGTGACTTCTCTTTTTGATTGTTGATCCATAGTTATACTACCTTTCCGAATCATGTTCTCTTGATTCTAGCAATCTATGATTGCATATCTCTCATCACACTTTTTCCAGCATTACACAAATACTTGGCAGTTACTGCGACCACTTGCAATACAATGTACCAGTAGGGTTGGGTTCCCTACTGTGACAAGAGAAGTCATGGCAAGTTGTCTATTTGTGTTATGCGCAGATAAAAGTGTTTTTGTTTCACTGGCTAGGTTGCAAAGGATTTAAGAATCCTTTGTATTACAGCGTGTCGGAGACACGAGGCGAGGCGAAGCCGAGCCTTTTTTTTTGAGTGAGTTGACAACGAGATCTAGCCATGATACGTGTAAGAGGCGTGAAGAATATACCAGCAACAAGTGATCTGACCGACAAGCAAAAGAAGCTTGTTGATACTATCGTAGCCACAGGGTGCAGTATCACAGAAGCATCAAAAATCGCTGGATATTCAACAAAAGAAAGTGGTCGTGTAACTGCGTCACGAACCCTACGAATCCCAAAGGTACAAAAGTACATGATGGATCAAATAGCAAAGACGATTGGTCTGGGTGCAGTCAGTGCATCACACAAGATGATCCATCTGTCACAACATGCACGAAGTGAGTATGTGCAACTCGAGGCTAGCAAAGACATACTAGATCGAGTAGGACTGCGTACACCAGACAAGGTACAACACGCTGTGCTAGGTGATATAAAAGTAAACATAGACCTGACATAGTGGCAGGGGGGGTTAAAAACTACAACTGTACGTAGTGATACATATCTCACACACAACAGAGTTCAAAAAGGTACGATTGTGAGTTTACTGTACCAATTCATAAGATAATATCTCATTGACGCAAAGAAAGACCTGATATAAGGTTAGCTAAGACTGGTTAAGTCAGCGTTGGTGTTGCAACACATTACTTACTAGTCTAAAAATATTTTTGTAAAGGAGAGTATTATTATGCCTATGGGAAAAGGAACTTATGGTTCGCAAAGAGGGAGACCTTCAAAAGCTGCTAAGTCAAAGAAAATGACACCAGCAATGAAGATGAAGATGATGGCTATGAAAAAGAAGAAGAAGTAATGCCTAAACATACAAAGAAAGCTAAAAATAGTAAACTAGCAGCTATGTATGGTGATAAGAAAAAGATCACAAGAGGTGATATCATCATGGCTATTAGAAAAAAAAAAGAAAAAAAACAACAAATAGATGAAAGACATAACCAATGGTAAAAAAATCAACTGTTAATAAGTCTGGAAACTATACAAAGCCGACATTACGAAAGAGATTATTCAATTCCATCAAAGCTAGTGCTGTTCAAGGTACTGCTGCTGGACAATGGTCTGCTCGTAAAGCACAACTACTAGCTAAAAGATATAAAGCAGCTGGTGGTGGCTACAAATAATGTCAAAGACTAGACGACAACAATCACTTACAGCATGGGGAAAGCAGAAATGGCGTACTAAGTCAGGTAAAAAATCGTCTGAAACAGGCGAAAGATACCTACCTAGTTCTGCTATTAAGGCATTAAGTGCGTCTGAGTATGCTAGAACCACAGCTGCAAAAAGAAAAGCCAAGAAGTCTGGGAAACAATTTAGCAAACAACCAAAAGGTATTGCTGCTAAAGTAAGAAAGTATAGAAGTTTCTAATGGTAGCGAAGAAATATCAAAATCCAAAAGGTGGATTGAACGCTGCTGGTAGAAAATACTTCAAAAGGAAAGAGGGTAGTAATCTAAAATCACCAGTAAAACGAGGAGTGAACCCAAGAAGAATATCTTTTGCTGCTCGTTTCGCTGGTATGAAAGGTCCAATGAAAGATGATAAAGGTAGACCAACTAGAAAAGCGTTGGCACTTAGAGCATGGGGATTTAGGAGTGTAGAATCTGCTAGAAACTTTGCAAATCGTCATAAAAAGAAATAATGAGTAGTAAAGCCAAGATAAAAGGCACTAGAGTAGAAAGAGAAATAGTAAAATTATTTGAAGATCTAGGGTACAGTTCTCGTAGACAACCCATGTCAGGTGCTATACAAGACTTTCCACATGATGTTTATGTTAATGACCTATTTGATGGTACAACTATAGAAGTTAAGGCTAGAAAGAATGGTCAAGGATTCAAACAACTAGAAGATTGGAAAGGTTCTGCTGATATTTTAGTCTTGAAAAAAGACTTTAATCCACCTAGTGTGTACCTAGATTGGAATTTATTTAAGGAGTTTTTAAATGTCTACAGACAACATAGATTCGGAAGTGAATCTAGAGAACAGAAAACTGTTTCCTCTAACTTTTCAAGAGAGGCAACGATTAAGAAAGATCGTAAAAAAAGTTCACCTAAAATTCCTTCCAGAAAGTTCAGTAACGGACAAGGAAGCAGACAAGTTAATAGAATCTCTTGGACCAAAGATAAGAGAAAAATTGCTAAAAGAACATTTAGACAAGCTGTAAATGGTCAAGTTCGATTACAAACCCAATGGAGAAACGCTAAAGACATTTCTAAAGGGGAATGAGTTTTTTCGTGGACTAAGAGGTCCAGTTGGTAGTGGTAAATCAGTTGCTTGTTGTATAGAAATATTCAGAAGAGCATTACAACAAACACCAGCACCCAATGGTAAAAGAAAATCTAGATGGGCAGTCATCAGAAATACTAATCCTCAGTTAAAAACAACTACAATCAAAACTTGGTTAGACTGGTTTCCTGAAACACAGTTTGGAGTGTTTGCTTGGTCAGTACCATATACACATCATATCAATGTTGGTGATATAGAATTAGAAGTTATATTCTTGGCTTTAGATAGACCTGAAGATGTCAAAAAATTATTATCATTAGAACTTACTGGTATATGGATTAATGAAGCAAGAGAGTTACCTAAGAGTATTATAGATGCTTGTACTATGCGTGTAGGCAGATATCCTTCTATGCGTGATGGTGGTGCATCATGGTATGGTGTTATAGCTGATACCAACGCACCAGAAGAGGATCATTGGTGGGCAGTTATGTCAGGAGATGTACCTACACCTGAACATTTATCAAGAGAAGAAGCATTAATGTTAGTTAAACCTGATAACTGGAAGTTTTTTACTCAACCATCTGCAATGTTAGAAAACAAAGACGATAAGAATAATCTAATTGGTTACAAGAACAATCCTAAGTGTGAAAACAACAAAAACCTTACAAAAGATTATTATGAAAACATTATCAGAGGAAAACAAAAAGGTTGGATAGATGTTTATGTTATGAATAAACTTGGAACTATCGAAGAAGGTAAGCCTGTCTACACATCTTGGAATGAACAAGTACATATGTCAAAAGAAAATATAGAACCTTATAGTTCTACTGTATTTATTGGTATTGACTTTGGTTTGACACCAGCAGCAACCTTTGGACAAAGATTAGTTACAGGACAATGGTTAATATTACAGGAGTTAGTATGCTTTGATATGGGNGTTACTAGGTTTGCAGAACTACTAAAACATGAAATAGCAAAGAACTATAAAGGATTAGACCTAGAAATATATGGTGATCCAGCTGGTGATTTTAGATCTCAAACAGATGAAACAACACCTTTTCAGATACTTAGACATATGGGTATAAGAGCAATACCAGCACCATCTAATGATGTAAGTCTTAGAATAGAAGCTGTAGAAGCAGCATTAACAAGAATGGTAGAAGGTAAAGCTGGATTCTTATTGAATTATAACTGTGTTAATTTAAAAAAAGGTTTCAATGGTGGTTATCATTATAGAAGATTACAAACATCAGGTGATAGATATGATGAAAAACCTATGAAAAATAAATATTCTCATATACATGATGCTTTACAATACATGATGCTAGGTGCTGGTGAAGGTAAAAGTCTTACAGCTGGTAGATCAAAAGCAGCAACTGTTGTCAAAACTAGACAATGGAATTGTATTTGATAATAAAAAAAGAAGGAAATCAGTATGGCAAAACAAACTAGGTATTTAGTATATTTTTACGAAAATGATGATTATCATAGACACACTAAATTTTTTAAGAAAGGATTTAAACATTGTGGAGTTTTATCGTATGATGATGATGCTAAGCATTGGCTTCTTATTGAGTATATTTTTGGTCATATAATGGTAGAAGTATTACCAGATAACAAAATAGAACCTTTGTTTAGATTATTTAAAATGAGAAATGGTGTTGTATTACAAGGCGATATACAATCCAATACAACAAAGTTTCCGTCTATATTAGGTAGTTGGATTAAAGAACATTCTTGTGTTAGTTATGTACAAAGAATACTAGGAATGAACAAATGGTGGGTATTTACACCCTATCAATTATATTGTGCGTTGAAAAAGGTTAAGTTTTCTGAAATAGAATTATAGTATGGGTAGTTTATTTGGATCTAGAACACCTCGTAAGACTGAGGCAGAAAAAGAATTAGAGCAAGAAAGATTAAAAAGAATCAGAGAAGAAGAAGCTGAAAGAGATAGACTTGCCCTTTTAGCTGAAAAAGAAAAAGGCAGAAGAGCTAAAGGTTTAGTAGGTATGAGATCTTTATTCTCAAAAGCTGGTGGTAAAGGATTCTTCTACGAAGGACAAGAAATTGAGTAGTGAAAACGGAACATCAAATAATAGAAGTGTAGCATCAGGTATGGAGCAGTCAAAGAAGTCTGCACAAAATACTATGATAGCTGCAAATGCAGATAGATTTGCACAACAACAATTAAATATACAAAAAACATTTTCAGGACCAAATAAACAAACTGTTACTGGTTATAGATCAGGTACAGGCAATCAAATGTATGGTGCTGAATATAACCAAGCAAGAAATAGATATTTAGCTAGTCAAGGATTAGGCACTTTTAATGAAGCTACAGGATCTTTTACNGCTGGTGTACAAACAGATAAAGGATTAACATTTACAGATGCTACTAGAGGTGCTTTCAATGCAACTAGAAATATAGATATACCTCTATCAAAAGAAATGTATAAGTCTCAACAAAAATTTAAGATGGCAGTATTAGGTGGTGCAACTTTAATAACTGGTATGCCATCATTTTTTACAGCTGGACTAATGACAAATCAACCTTATGAACAGTATGTACAAAATAGAGAATCTGGTAATTTACAAAGAAATGTAATACAGAACAATAGAACAAGAATGACTGAACAAACTTACAGACAAACTGGTGGTGATGCTTCTGTTATGGAAGAGGTACAAAAAAGAAATCAAAAATTAGCATCAACAAGTGCATCAGTTGCTGGAGAATCTAGAAACTTCTATGCATCTGCTGGTAAAGGTATAAAAGCTAAAAAGATATCGAGTTTTGCATAATGGCATATGTACCAATAGCTCAACCCCCTGTAGAAAATTATGATACTGATAATAGAGTAGCATCATTTATAAAAAAATATAAAGAAGCAGAACAAATACACGATCATTGGAAAGATAAATATGAGGAAGCATATGAATATACTATGCCTCAAAGAGAATC
>FUFK010042070.1_pt1 | contig 11513 bp, 11 predicted proteins | sample 1021851 | NCBI WGS metagenome assembly FUFK01 (sample SAMEA51879418, study PRJEB19060) | metagenome
TATCATAATTTTTTATAGAACTCCATACATATCTATTGTACCTGAATCTATATTTCCACTGTCTGCTTTAAACTCAATAGCGTTCACTGCTGATGTTGTATTCCCATAACCACCTACAAAAAAATTAATTGATTGGTCATTACCCTTTGCTCCATTTCCAACATATAAAAAATGTTTTACAAAAGTTGTGCTACTAGGATCAAATAAATGTAAATATCCTGATAAAGATTGGTCATTATCATTACCAAGATTTTCTTGAACATATTGTGTCCCTGTTCCTTGTGCTAATTGAATACCACCCTCATATGCCAATGTTGCCTCTGAATTATTTTCTGAATGAAGTGCCTTAAATGGAGCAGACGTTTTTGCTACATTATAATTTGAACCACCATCTATACTTAAATTAAATCCAAATTCTGCATTATCTGTAGCTGGGTGAATATTATTAAAGATAAATATATATTCTTTATAAGTGCTATTTATCCCTGATGTAATGCTTAAACTTGATGATGAACTAGCTGTTGATCTTGATATAAAAACTAAATTACCGAGTCCAGTTATGCTACCTACTGCTGTTGCATCTTTTACTGCTCTGTTATTTAATTTAATTATACTCATGATTTACTCAATCCATACATTTTGATTACTCCGCTATCTATGTTTCCGCTAGACATCTTAAAATCTACTGCGTCAATTGCTGAAGTTGTGTTTCCATAACCAGCAACAAAAGTATTTTGATAAAATCCACCGCCTTCAAGTCCACTATTAATAGAAATAAAATGTTTTACAAATGTTGTGTTTGATGGGTTAAATAAAAATATTGTTCCCGATGTACTTTCATCATTTGAAATTCCATTATTATAAGTTAAATTTTGATAACCAGTTCCTTGTGCTATGTCTTGTCCTGTTTCATAAGGTATTCCAGTAGTATTATCAGCTTCATTATGTCTTGCACGAAAAAAAGTAGTTGTTTTAGTTACATTATAATTGCTTCCACCATCTGTACTAAAATTTATTTGAAATGCGTCATATTCATTTGCCGCATGAATATTTATAAACTTAAATAAATAAGTATCGTAAGTGCTATCAATGTTTGAAGTAAAAGAAGATGATGATACTCCTGATGATATAGTGTTTGTGGCAAGTAAAACTAATGAACCACTTGCTATGCTACCTAAAGCAGTTACACTTGAAATTGAATTGTTATTGTATTTAACTAACTCCATATAATTTTATAACTCCTGAATCCATATTGCCTGATTCCATTTTAAAATCTACTGCATTTATTGCAGATGTAGTATTGGCATATCCAGCTACAAAAGGATTTTGTGTGTAATTATTGTAAGCATAAAAATTAGATGTACAGATAAAATGTTTAACAAATGTTGTATTGCTAGGATCAAAGAGGTGCATAAAACCACTAGCAGATTCATCACTACCATTACCAACCTGATTAACAATTTGTTGATAGCTAGTAGATTGTGCTAAATCTCCTGAAGTAAAATATCCTAATGATGTACTATCTCCAGCTTCATTATTATAAGCGTGAAAATAAGTAGATGTTTTAGTTACATTATAATTACTGCCACCATCAATAGAAAAATTAACTAAAAATTGCACATTATCAGTAGCTGGGTGAATATTATAAAACTTGAATATATACTCTTTATAGGTACTGTCTATTCCTGTTGTAAAAGACAATGAAGAACTACTACTAGCTGTCTGTGTAGATATTAAATTTAATCCACCACCTGATATTGAAGCTGGTAAAGCTGTTATTGCTGACAATGAATTATTATTTGCAAAATTTAATGCCATTACAGAATCTCCTCTTCTTTGTTAAACTTGTTTAACGAAGCTGATAAAGAATTGTTGTTGCAAAAATTAAGAGCCATTGTTTAACTCCTATGTTATGCCGTAAAGTTTAAATACACCACTATCAATATTTCCTGATGACATAAAAAATGTTATACCATCAACTGCTGGTGTTTGTTTAAATTGAACAGCACCACGAAGAAAATTACAATTACCACCATCTCTTGAATATGTAGCAATCCAATCAGCATAACAATAAGCATTTGTGTCAGATGGACTATATAAAGTTAATCTAAAATGTCCTGGTTCTGCAACAGTTTCTCTGCATTCATCTAAAACTTGAAAATATCCTGCACCTGAAGGGTCTCTATTACGAGCTGTATCAGCATTATCACTTTGTTCATAATGATATACCCAAAGATAATCACTTGAACTATCAGCAGACCCACCTTGAGTAAATCTTGCTCTTAAAGATGCTGCGTGAGTTGCACAACTAAAATTATCAACTATTATTTCATATCTAGCGTATGTGCTATCTATGTTTGAAGTTATATCTACACTTGATACTGCACTTGATACTGTCGTTGTAGATAATAATGTTTTTTGACCACCACCAGCTTCTGCAAAAGATAATTGACCTATCCCTGTTGTTCCTGAACCTGATACTGAAGCTACTTTTAAAAATCTATCTGCTGTTACGTTTCCTGTTGGAAAAGTTAAAGTGTATGATTGACCAGCAGAATGTGCTGGTGAAGCTAGTTTTATACCATGTGAATTTTGAGAGCAGTTTAATTGTAAAGTTCCATCTGTTGTTCCATCACCTTTAATTTGTAANCCAGCCGCAGANGAAGTTGATNNNAAGTTTGNTTTNGCATNTGTAACTGTGGCATCACTTGGAACTCCTAAATCTAAAACATTACCAAGTAAAATAATAAAATCTATAACGTCACCTGTTGCTAGGTTTGATGCAAAAGTTATTGTAGAACCTGANATAGTAAATGATGAGTTTGGTTTTTGTAATACACCATTAAGAGATACAAGCATGTGATTTGCAGATTCAGGCGATACGTTAGCAGAATCTACTTGCATAGTGTAAGCCGCTTGACCATTGACTACACTAATTGCATCGCAGACTTGAAAGTTACCAATTACAGGACTGTTGCCGATATATGCCATAATTTACTCCTATGCAGTATCCTTAATTCCATAAAGTCTTATTGTTCCATTTATATTTCCACCATCATATAAAAAAGTAAATCCTGAACTTGCTGCGGCATCAACATATTGACCACCAAAAGTCCAAATTCTAATTGCATTTGGTGGTGAAGCTGAATTGTGACCAAGATTTGTTGTGGTAAAAGATGTATTATGTGTTGTACTTAATGGATTAAATAAAATCATTTCTCCTGTTGTTGGATATTGAGAATTATTAGTGTTATCAGGAGAAGATATAATTGCAAAAGTTGCTCCATTATCTCCTGTGTTGTTTGCTGTTGTATTTCCACTAGCTCTATACATAGCCATTCCAGCATACCAATAATTTGAACCTGTAGCATCAGCATTACTCTGTCTTATTCTAAAAATTGTGTCAGTATTATTTGTAGCGGCATAAACTGAATAAATAATTTTATAATGTGTATAATCAGAAGTAAAATATCCATCAAAACTAATTGAACTTACATCTGACGCAGTTGTTTCAGCTAACGGAACTAAACCCCCACCACCTTTGATATAAGAGTAATCTAATCTTTTAAGTGTTCCAGCATCTGAAACTAAAAACTCATCTGTGTCTGCTGGTGTTGCACCTAAAGCAGTAAATCCTGAAATTGCTGTATCACCTATTTTATCTGCTGTTACTACATCATCAGCTAGGTCGCTTGATGTAACAACTTTCGGTGCTGGTTGTTGTCCTATATAACCCACTTAAAACTCCTATGTTATTTCCATGACTGACAGTGTGCCTGAAACTTTATCAGCAACTGAGCAATCGATTTGAATTTTGTCACCAGCTTCTAAAATAACTTTAGAACCTGATAAAATTTCTAATGAACTTCCTGTTGGTATGGTTACATCCTTAACTAAAAAAGATGTTCCATTAGCAACATTGTTTGCACCACCTCTATTTGCTGTTGTACTAACGTGTTCTACTTCAACTGTTACTGCTGCTGTATGAATGTTAGCTAATACAAGACCAAGAACTACAGTTGTTGTACTTCCTGCTGCTGTGTACATCACGTAAGGTGTTCCAGCTGAAGCTGGTTCTGCTGCGAAGTTGATTGCTTTAAAAGTATTTGCCATTTATATCTCCTCTATCCTTTTACTCTTATCCCAATGCTATTGCAAGAGCTGTTGGATCGTCAGTCACAGCTATGGTTACTGTATCTGTTGCACTACCTGTCGTAGTAATACCTGATCCTGCAGCGATTGTTAGTGTGTTTCCGTTTGAAATAGTTTGGCTTGAACCGCTTGACCCTGCAACAGTAAAGCTCGTCATACCTGCGTCTATTTCAACAAACGCACTTCCGTTAAAAACACGAAGTTTGTTCGTGCTAGTATTAAAATATAAATCACCTGTGGTTAAGGCATCACCATCATTGTCTACTGATGGGTCTGAAGATTTTGCTCCTAAATAAGTATCATCAAAATTATCAGCTGCGGTTTCAGCGGCAGCTTGAGCTGTTTCTGCAGCTGTCTTAGCGGTTTCAGCAGAAGTAGCACTCGTTGCAGCATTACTTGCTGATGTTGATGCGTTTGATGCTTGAGTGGATGCTGAAGAAGCTGAACTTGCTGCGGCTGTAGCTGAACTTGCTGCTGCAGTTGCCGATGTAGCTGCGTTTGAAGCCTGTGTTGTTGCTGTAGCAGCATCGACTAATAAATCATATTTTGATGCGTTGGCATTTGTTGTTAATGGTTGTGAACCTGAAGATGTATGAGCTGTATTAATCATGAAGATATTGTTTGTCGATGTATCTTTAACAATATCTCTTACAACATAAGCTGTACCAGCAGACCAATCACCTTTGTTAGCACCAATCTCAGCTGTAACATTTAACTCACCTGAACTATCAAATCCTAAAACTTTACCAGCTCTATCTGTTGCAGAGTTTGTAAACTCTGTCGAAGTCATCGTGTTTGTTCTTGATAATTTAATCGATCTATCTAACTCTTCTTGAACTTGTTGAAGAGTCATCATAGCACGATCCAAACCCTCTTCGTGTGATTCCGCAGGGAATGGATCATTGGCGATATAGTCAATCGCCTGTGTTTGCGGAACTGCTCTTCTCAACACNACTGTTTCACCNNNNGCNGGNATATTNCCNGANGTNAATANTGACACTTCCACCATTCGCATCTCCTGCACCAGCCACTGTNTAATGTGTGGTGATTGTTTTAACAGTCTCAATGCCTGTTGATGATCTTATGATNACCTGTAAGTCAGAGTCCGCAAAAATTTTAAATGTATAATTAAAGGCAGTTGTAGAGCCATTGCCTGAATATGAATTTTTTACTGTAACCGAAGATATTGTCATATTTATTCTCTATATTATTATTCTCCTAATTCATCAACAATTATATTGTTAATGTTTTTTATTATCAGAGCATTTTGTAGTGCTATCAAAGATAGTCCTTGTTGTACATCTCTTTTTGAAGCTGTGTAAGAAGGGTCTAATGCTAGTTTGGTTAAGGCTTTTGTAGTATTAAATGTAGAACTAACTAAATTTATAGTTGGTATACCACTAAAAAATTGAGATGCAATTTCTGTATTTCTACCATAGCTAAATGGTAGATCATCCATAAATGGATATAAAGCTGTGTCTATAGCACCAGGAATAAGTGATGACCAAGATGATCTTAAAAATCCTATCTTTGCTAAATTTTCAGGAGATAATCTTTTTTCTAAAAACTTCTTTTGATCACTTCTACCAAATGAATTTAAGTATTGTTGAACTGCGTAGAATTGTACAGCACCTATCATAGAAGCCATAAAAGCAGAATAAGTATGAAAATCCTTACCTCTTGTTTCTGCTAAAACATATAATCTATTCATTAATTGTTTTGTATATGAGCCTAGAGTAAATGTTCTAAACTGAGTTATGACTCTAGCATAGTCAGAAGTAAACCATCTGTTCATTGTTCCAACATCATTTCTTTGTACTACACGATCAATAAATCTTTGCATACCTACGCTGTAATGTGATCTAGCTGTAGGAGTCCAATTATCTAATCCTATACCTTGATATTTACCATCTTTATAAACAGAATGTTTACTTATTTGATCTGCAATTTCGTTAAACTCTTTTTCATTCCAACCAAAATACTTATATCTAATTTGATCTCCTTTAGATAACTTACTAAATATTTTAGTTGTTTTATGTTTTTTTATAAGATCATTAACATTGTTAGATATTTTTAAAGCTAAACCTCTACCAGCTATAATCTGTGAATACATTGTCATAGGATTTAAAAAAGATATATCAGCAACAAATCNTTTNGCTTTTGCTGCATATAGTTCTGTAGCATCTAATCTGCTTCCTGTAGAATCTAATGGTATATCAAGTTCATTATCTAATCTTCCTACAGGTGAGTGCATAAATTTATCTAAGCCAACTGGTACTCCTTGTGATCTTAATTCTTCTAAAATTTCATCATTAAATTTTACTTCACCTGCTCTTAGTTTATTTAAAATATCTTTAAATCCTGGATTAGCTTCAAGAAATGTTTTTAATCCTACTTCGGACACTGCTTGATAAAGCTCTGCACCCTGAGCAAAACCAACTTGACCAAACAATCTTAAAAAGTTGTAATCCTGTGCTAGTCTTGCCATTCTTCTCATAAAACCATTAGGATCACCATTTCTCTCTAATGGTGATTGTTTACCTGTAAGAGATGAAACAATTACTTCTATGTTTTCTACATCTCTATAAATGTTTTTATATTTAGGATTAGCTTCGCCTCTTTCTTTAACTTCTTTTAAAAAATCTACATATTCTTTATTGTTTTTAAAATTACCAAAACGTGCCATAGCTGCTGCACCTAAGACCTGTTGATTATATCTTTTTAATAATCTTGTAAGGTTTCTGTCTGTCAAATCTTTTACAGATAAAGAATCTATTGTACCTGTTTTATTATTTTTAATATCTATTCTTTCATTTAATTGAAAAGGTAATCTTGTTCTTGCGTTGGGGTCTAAAGTATTACCTGATCCTTTTTGAATTTTATTTAAGATGGCTTGTACTTGTTCTTCAGTTAAATCTAAATCTTCTAAAAATTCTCTTATAACAGCAGTATTAGAACCTTGAAAAGCTCTAGCTAAATCTGTCTCTTGACCATAATATCTTGAGTTACTGATTTTACCTACAATTCTTTTTATCATTCTTGAAAAAACTTTATCTCCAAGATCAGCTTTCATATCTCTTAGTGCGTGTGCAAAAACTTGCTCTACCTGATCTTGACCATAATCATCTATAGCTCTCATAACTTTACTAGGTGAATGAACGTGAGGAATATAATTAGGAACTCTCCGACCCGCTATTTCATCCCAACCTTCTCTACCTGTTTGTGCTACAATATCTAAAGTGTTATCAAATGCTTTTGTAGCTAATGTTGATAAGTTTTTCATTTCAGGAGTTATTTCTTTTGATCCTACAAATCTTTCAGGAAACTCTTTTAAATCTGACATCAATGCTTCAAATTTTTCTTCTATGTCAAACTGACTTTTAAAAGATACATCTCGATTAGCATTTTTAAATGATCTTAAAGCTACCTCTCTATAGTTCATATAATCATACATAGTTTGATATTGTGTTCTGTTTCGCCAATCAATAGCTGTATCTCCTTTTGTATTACCAACCACAGGGTCATTAACAAATGTTTCTCTAAATCTTCTTACAATAGGATCAGGTGATCTATTTAATTGAGATGAAATATCAAATCTTAAATGTGTCTTTTTAAATTTTTCTTCCCAGTAACTTCCATCACCAGGTGCGTTTCTAGGGTCATCAACAACTTTTGGATTCATTGAATTAGCTTCTTTACTTAAAATCATTCTTTTATTTTTTACAAAATTAGGATTTAGTTCTAAATTATTTTTTGTAGCAAACTCTTGTATCTCTTGTAATTCAAGAGCTTGTTTATATTTTTCTGCTGCGTTATCTAATTTTTTAGATGATGTAACAATTTCTTTTGGCACTGCGTTTGTTTTAGCATTAACTCTACCTATCCAACCAGCAGGTGAACCAAGAGTAAATCCTGCAAGTGCAGCGTATTGTATATCGATAGGGTTTTTATATTTATCCATACCAACCAAACCTGCTTCTATAATTGCATTTTCTCCACCAACTATAGCACCAAACTTCAATGCTCTTTTAATCCTCATGACCTTGCTAGGTATTGTTGCGTAAGCTCCATAACCACCAAAAGGTATTGTTGCTACAGATAAAGCTATAGCGGCAGGATCGGCAACAGCAGCAACCATTCTTGCACCAAATCCTTTCCAACCAAGTTTAGATATTTCAGCTTCAGTTTCTAATCTTTCTTGAACTTGTTTTTCTATATCATAAAAATGTGATTCGCTTTTTGCATCATAAAAAGCATCTCTTATATATTCAGGATATTTATCAATACGATCAACTAATTCTTTTGATGGTACAAAATCAAAATCAATATCGTAACCATCTTCTTTGCCAAAATTATTTATAAAAGAACCTACAAGATTATCTATTTCAAAAGATTTAGCTAATGCTTCACTCCAAGTAAACTTTGATTCTAATTCACCTTTTTGTTTTCTTACAAAATAATCTACGTCTGTTGGAATAGTTTGAGCAGGGTTAGATAAACCCATCTTGTCTACAGTAAATTCTATTTTGTCAGACTTTTCTTCTAAAGGATTTACATTTATGTTTAAGTTTTCGCTAGACATTATGGAGTCTCTGTTGAAATTGAATCAAATGTTTGTTTTTGTAATTTTATTCTATTGTAATTGTTTACAAAATCATCGTATCTTTTATCTTTCATTAAAGGGTATATCTTCTCAACTATTTCTTTATAAGTAAATCTGGCATCGTCATAATTAGCTTCGTCAAAATCACCTTGAGCAGTAACAACATCTATTGTTATTGGTACTCCTGTTGTTTTATCCCTTAATACAAAGCCTTGATTGCTCGTTAATGAACCCACACTAAAGTAAACAGGAATAATATCCTCTTCTTTGTGTTGTTCTTTGTTAATTCTACCGCTTTCGTACAAATCTTTTATGTAAAGTTTAATAGCTGCATCGTGATATTCAGGATAAGCGTTATTAATTGGAACAAGCTGTCCAAAATCATCAACTTTATAGTTTTCTTGAACATACCCTTTAGCAAATTCTAAAGCTGTTTTTTCTGAACCTGTTGCAATCATAACATTGTTAGCAACATTTTTTATTATTTGTGCAGCATAGGCTTCATTTTCAAACTCTAAACCTAATCTAAATAATTTAACACCAGGAAAATCTAGTTCATTAACTGTCTCTGTAACTTTTTTACCATCTGCTTTTAATAACTTATATTTGTCAGGATTATTTTTAAACATCAGTTCATTTTTATATGCTTGATCAAAAGTTTGTTTCATAACATTCATAGAAAAATCTAATCTTTGATATGTAGCTAAATCATCTTTACCTAATTTATAAATTGATGTTAAGGATTGTAATGCGTTTTGATTCTTAAAGGTCCTATAAAGCTCTAATCCTGCACGAGTAGCTTCAGGATTTGATGTATCTGTTATGTTTCCACCAGCGTCTAATGCTGATAAATAAAATGGAACTTTAATATTATTTTTAACAGTTTTTTCTATAACTTGTGCAGTAGAATATTTTAATTGACCATCAGGATTCTTTTCTAAAGCAAATCTATTTGCTCCTTTTTCTAAATCTTTTTCTGTTATTTCTTTACCATCTATATTTTTAATGTTAGCTCCAACAACAGCAGGACCTTGTTCATTAAGAATAATACTATCTATGTTTTGATCTGCTAACGCAGTTGTATATTGTTTGTTTATATCTAACAATTTTTTTTGTACATCTTCTTTATCAATAGCTGTAGATTTTTTTAAAAGATTTAAAGCTGTTCCATAATCTTTTCTTGTTAATGCTTGTTCAACATCAAACAATTCATTGTCTGCAATAATTTTTTTAGTTTCTTTATTTAACCAAGCATCTCCCATGCCATGTATATTCTCATATTCACGAGCAGATTCAATTTGTTGATCTTGAATTTGTTTTTTTTTATTTGGATCAGTCTCTAATGTTCTTTTTACACCAAGTGAATTTTGTTCTTGATTATAAATTTCATTACTTTTTGCTTCCATAGCTTTGAATGAATTTTTTTTAATATTATAAACATTTTCTGCTTGGTCTATGTCAAGTAATGTTTCTAATCTTTTTTTTACTCTTTTATTTTTAATTAAAGATAATTGTTGTTTTCTATAAGAACCAAATTTTTCATTATAAATTTCAACAGATTGAAATTCATCTGCATTATTTTTTTGACTTTCAATTATTTTATCAGACTCAGATTTCATTTCAAAAAATTTTTCTTTTGCTTCTAATTTTTCTGTATTATCTCTTTGTTTGATATAATAATCTTCAGCAACTTTAGCGACTTTAGATAATGCAGCGGCAGGTGTTGCTGTTGGAGAAACTCGAATACCAGTTGTTACACCAGCAGGTTCTGCAGTTATTCTTGTTCTTGATTCAAATGTGGGTATCTTTACCATTATCCGTACATCCTTAATAAACTTTCACCAGCTTTAGCATAATAACCAAGCTCTGCTTGTCTTGCTTCCATACGAGCTAAGTTACCTTGCATCCTTGCAAAGTTTGCTTGTTCAAATGCTCGTGATTGTCCTATCTTTGCATTATATTCAATAATATCTTTTTCTATCTCAGCTTGTTCAGCGTTACTTCTTAATATTCTTAAACCTGATCCCTCTAATGTTGCTCCTGATTTTAAAATTTTAGTTTTTGTTTCACCTTGAAGCTGAGCAAACTTTTGATCAAATCTTTGTATATCAAGTTCTTTTTGTTGCTCAATAGCTTGTGCTTCTTGTTCTTTTACTTGAGCATTTCTATTTTGAATAGCTTGATTGTACTTACCAATCGCTGATGCCTGTCTCCCTGCTGCTATATCAAATACAAAACTCATTTAAAAAATCCTCGCATATCTATAATGATCTGAACCATCAAAACCATAATGTTTCATCAGACCTTCGTTTTCTAATCCTAACCATTTAGCAAACTTTAGACCAGTTTTAAAGTCTGCTCTTACAGCAGTTTGAACTCTTTTTATTTTATTTTCTCTAGCTAGTCTTGCAAAATTTTTTTTAATAGCTCTTGCTATGACTAATGGATGATCCCAAACTTTACTTGTTGCTAGTACCCAACCTTCTGCTACACCACCCCAAATAATTTTCATTCCAGCAGATGCGATAGGTTCATTGTTAATCATGCAAGTATAAGCCAATCCTTGTTGTTCAAGTTCCATTGCGTCACCATCAAACTGAGCATCCTTATCCATAAGAACGTGGTTCATTTGACTAGCAAGAATAATCTTACCATGCTTTGAGATGTAAGGCACTATATTTAGTAATTTATCCATCGTTTGTAACTAGATTTGGGTATAACGATAAAACAGTTAAGGGTAAAGGTTGAGTTTGTCTAA
>FUFK010073666.1_pt1 | contig 11513 bp, 16 predicted proteins | sample 1021851 | NCBI WGS metagenome assembly FUFK01 (sample SAMEA51879418, study PRJEB19060) | metagenome
TTTGGTTAGACGGAAGAAAAAAGGGAACAACAAAATTATCGTTTAAAAACTGGACTAGAGAAAGGTTTTCTAACAAAAATCTAAAAATTATTGCAAAGCAACAAGGAAATTAAAATGGCTACCACTCCTTTAACATACGATCTTTTTGAAGACGCACCGCCATTAGCTGATCCAGACAGTGTTAATTTAGATGATGCTTCTGAGTCTAACAAAGCGTCTCCTGAACTGATAGATTTTTTTGATGAGATGCAAGAAGAAAACATTAAGGACGTTAGTGAAAATCAAAATCATTGGACTGATGTTATTACTGCTGGAGGTCTTAGGATGGTTGCCGGACCCGTTCAAGCCCTTATATCGGAATTGGAAAGAGCAGGAAAACTTCCTGAAAACAGTACAGTTGATTTTACTAATAAAGTAAATCAAATGGAAACTGAACATTTAGTAGATCCTACAACAACGGAACAAATTTTTAGGGACTTAGTAGCTGAATTAATACCTATATCCGTTGAAACAATACTGTCAAGAGGTAAAAGTATTCCAGCAACTATGGGAATTTCAGGAGCAAGTGGAACGGTTTCTGGTTATTTTAGATACCAAGAAAATCCTGATCTGGTTATGAGTCGAGTAAAACGAGGCACAGACGCACTTATAGGTGGTGGAACAGGAACAGTTTTGTCGGGAATTTTTCCTGCGGCTGGAAGACTGTGGGATAGTATAAGAGGTAGTCGTTCAGGAATTGAAGTATTTGGTGGTAGTGGTGCTGATTCTGTACCTAGACCTGAAGTAACTGAAGCTATGTACGAAAAAGGAAGGGAAGCTGTAGAAAGTGGATTACAACTAACTCCAGCAACCGCTTCAGGAACTCCTTTGTCTCCTACAGGTGATCCTAAAATGTTAGCGGATGAAGCAACTAATATATCAAAAACAGGAAGTGAAGGAGAAAGAAAATTAACTGACGCTGCTATGTCCAATAGAGAACAAGTGGATGTATTTTTAAATGATTTAATAAATGATCTAACTCCTGCTACTGATGCTAATGGATTATATGAAGCAGCGAAAAAATTTCCTCCTATGATGGGTGTTAGGTCTTGGGTTAGTAAACATCCTCTATTGAGATTAGAAATGACCGAAATGTTAAACAATAAAAGATATAAATTACTGTGGGATCAAAGCCCAAGTGATTCGGAAAAATTTTTGTTGTTTAGAGATTGGTTACAGGACACAACTAAAGGAGGAAAATATCAACCTAGTCCAGCACAAGGAGCATTAGGTAAAAAACACCAACAAGCAGTTATTGAGTTAACAAAACGAATGAGGAAAGCCAATCCAGTTTTAGACCAAGCCATGATTCTTTCTCAGAAAAATAAAATTGTTGAAGATTTAAACAGAGCTATTATTGATAAAGTAGGAAACAAAACTCTTGACAACATTAACGCTTATGATGTAATTTTAGGAGCAGTTGAAAATCCAGACATTAGACGCTCTGTAGCAAATATGGTTGATAAAAAAGCAAGAAAAGAGGCTTTAAAACGTATGGCGTTTTTAAGAAAAATGCTTCCTGCGTTAAAACAATTTGAAAATCTTGCTAATAAAACAACCCAAAAAACACCTGAAGAACTTGCAGCAAGAGGAGGGGCAGCACCAGCAGCTTTTTATTCCGTAATTAATGCTGTAGGGATACGAAAAAGTAATAAAATGGTTGACTTTATTTTAAATCCTGGTTGGTCTTTACGTTTTAAAGAGCCTTCTTTTCCTTCTTTTTCTGATAAATTAAAAGGTCCATTGTACGATAGGCAAGGAAAAATAACAGCGGAAGGAGAAGAACTAGCTAAAAAATTAGGAATTGTTTTAGACAGTATTGTTAATCAAGTTGCTCCTGGATTTTTTATAGACGATACTGTTTATGATAAAACAGCGTATTCTAAAGACACAAGTAAACAAAAAAGAGCTTGGGCAAAACTTGAAAAATCTGGAAACTTAGAGCGTTTTGCACAAGCTAATCCGGAAGCCTTTGAAAAATTAAGAAGGGCTAATACAACAAGAGCTATGGTTTAACTACTCAGGTTCAAACTCTATAATACCTCCGTTATTCAAATAACTAATAGCTCCCATAACACCCATAAGTTTAGCCATTTGTTTAACTTCAGCTTCCACTGACTCCACTACTGACGGATGATCCGCTGTACCACTAGGACTCTCCGTTAGTACCTGGATGTTCAACCTATGCCTGTCCAGTTGGTACATACAGGTCTGGGTTATGTTCTCTATGACTTCCTCCTTAAAGCAGGGCTTACCGCCAGTGATTTGCTTAAGCGTCATTTTGTTTCCTCCTGAGATCAGCCACAGCCGCCTTAATAGCGTCTTCAGCTAATACACTACAATGAATTTTAACGGGTGGTAAAGAAAGCTCCTGTGCAATCTCAGAGTTCTTAATGTCCTCTGCCTCACTAAGTTTTTTACCTTTAACCCACTCAGTTAATAATGAACTGGAGGCAATAGCGGAGCCACAGCCATAAGTTTTAAACTTGGCATCCTCTATTACCCCACTCGTCATTCACCTTGATCTGTAGTTTCATTACGTCNCCACAGGCAGGTGCACCAACCATGCCAGTNCCTACAGCTTTGTCCTTCTCATCAAGTTTNCCTACGTTTCTAGGGTTATCATAATGATCTAAAACTTTATCGCTATAGCTCACAGGCTCCTCCAACACAGGCTAATGTCTGTGCCCCTTCAGTATTGTCCTGACTCTCATCTATGTCCCAATTAAACTCCTTTGGAAAACCCTTGACCATTTTATTGTACTGGTCCTTGGTTATTTCCTCATAAGGTGCTTGCTCATAGGTNTGATCCGAATAAGGTAAAAATGAAATACCTGANACNGAATCAAAATTATTGTANACCCAATCCCCGATACCCAAGAACTCATTGTCCCTGTAGTACACGGTAATGCTNGGCTTATGTTCACACCAGTGTTCCTGGTAAATAGACCATAACNTTAACTGATCNTTTGCTTTCTGCTCAGAAGCCAACACAGCGTCCTTNGGNGACTTTTTAGGAAAACTNAATACCTTGGTAGAGGGTGACGTTATGTCCACCTCAGAAGGCACTCCAGCGTCCTCTAGGACTTTACACAAAGGATCTCTCATGTCAGCCCTGACTCTCCTGATGTAATACTGACTATAACGTGGGTGAATACCACTGGCACTGTCCACTAACTGAGACACAGTACCACTTGGCTTAACACAGGTTATAGCAGTTGACTGTGCAATACCTAAACGCTTAGACCATTCCTTATTAGTTTTAATGGCTTCGTTCCTAAGTGCTTGTAGTACAGTAGGTAAGTTTTTATTCCTTAAGTTAGTTAAAGAACTGTCCAGAATACCCGTCAGGGACACTCCCAACAATGCTTCTTCCTTAGTGTTGTCCTCCCAGACTTTCCTTAAGTATCTGAAGTCCGTGAGGGTAGCTTGGAGAGTTCCAAGGATAGTTGCATTTCGTACTTTTCGTTGGAGACTTTGAAATGTATCTGTCGGTCTAACAACGACTTCGGAAAGATTACAAAATTGGTTTGGTCTGAGGATGATTTCCGAACAGGGGTTTGTCCCGAAATCTCTTTCAGCATCTCTTCTACCATTTCTTGCAGCTTGCTTCTGACTTGCAATACGGCTAAAGATTCCTCTTTCTCCGGATTTTGATTCATATAAACTCCTCCATTCATTTATAAACGCACCAAAGTCAGGCGTTTCAGTGTAACAGGCTGAGTTATTGGACAGACCTCTCTGTGGTTCATCAACCCACCACTGTCCGTGTTTAGCTCTACGGATTCTATCATCAGTCAAGTTGCTTAAACTAATTAGTGCAGACCTTCTGACTCCTCCGACAACGACAACTTGTGCAATTTTACAGCAAATATCGTGGCATTCAAGGGAGTTAAGCTTTCTTCCAGCCGCTCCTTTAAATACCCCCACGGTAAAGTTGAACAAGTCAACAAGCGGTTCAGGACCAGACGCTCTGCCTCCAAATGTTTTGAGTGCGGAACCCGCAGGTCTAACTCCACTGATGTCCCATTTGGGTAATTGACCTGAATACAGCAACGACACCAGTTCCCTGTACGATTTCGCCCATCCAATTTTTGAGTCTGCAACGTGTATGATAGTGTCGGTGTCATGGAAATCCTCCGCTATTTCCGGCAGTTTCTTAATGTACTGACGTTCCACACTAAAACCTACTCCTGTTCCACACATTAGTATGTACATCATTTCATCAAAGGCTCTAGGGTTATCTATAGTAATGTAGGAGCAGTTGAACCCTGCTACATTGTCTCTGTCCAGAGCTTCCCCAGCGGTCATTAACGCCCTCATGGAAGGCATAATGTCCATGTCCAGGATAGCTTCCTCAAGTTCTTCAGCTTCACCTGTTTTAAACTTAACGCCTCTACTCTTCCAAAAATTCATGTATCTGCCAACGGTTTCTTCCCATGTTTCCCTGCGGTTTTCAGTGGGTAGATATCGGGCATAGCGACTCTTGTGTATGTACTGTTGATAACTATCCATAATTAAATGTAAACTCCTCTATTAATTTTTTTAAATACCATTCGGCTTTTTTAAGATCCTCTACCCCGTTTTTGTACTTATACCTATGTAGGTATTTAGTTACGTTACCTTCAAGATAGTCCACAAACCCGTCACCAAGTTGTTGTTGAATATAATCAATCGCCTCAAGTCCACCTTTGTTGTAATGTGGTGGATGATTAACATTGTCTTTTGGTTCTTCCTTTGGAAACATTTGTTTGTCCAACAAACTGTCGGAAGGATGATATAAAGATCCGGTAATAGTTTTCGTTGATTGTGCAGACATTAAACAGTCCTCCGGTTTATCTGGTCCACGGGATAAGCTATTCCATTCTTCCGGTGTAGCATTGTCTATACTCATAAGACTTTACTACTATAGTCCATCAAGGACAAATACCATAAACAGATCATAACAATTATTATACCCAACGCCATTTTATTATGAAATTTCATAGCTTACTCCCAATATCCGTTCTGGTACTTGTCGGGTAATGTTTCTACGTCCACTAATTCATCAAAATCCTGGATACATACATCAATATCGTCTTCATCATTCATGCTTCCATCTCCTCTATTTCCTGTTGTATTTTTTCAATACGGTTAATTACTTTATCTTCAAATCTGTCAACTAACTCTTCAGAATTAATATCTAATAACTCTATTATATCATCTATTTCGTATCTAGTCAACAGTTTTTCTCTTAATTCATCTAGTGTGTACATAATTCATCAACTCCTCCACCTCACTAACGGAGAAATATTTGAACTTCTCCTTTTCACACCATTGAGCCATTGTCATCTTAGATCCTTTTCTTACTTTCTTGTTTGGATCACTTAGTACAAATATCAGTTCAGCGTCCACCGTGTCCCTGATGGATTTGTACTTAAGTGTATCACCTGCCCTAAAATAACCTTTACATTCAATCATAATGCCAGTTTTATGTACAAAATCAGGTTTGTATTTACGATAAACCGTATAGGGTACATCAAAAGGTTCATAGGTAAACTCCCCTTTAGGCACTACTGTTGCAAATGTTTTCTCAAGTCCGGAACGATACACGTTACGCAACTTCCTGTAATTGGATTTCCGGTACTTTCGGCTCATTCTTTACCACTCCTAAAAATCTTGGTCCTGTTGAATACTTAAAAGCCCTAAGATTAGGCCAACATGACTGCTTAAACTGACAGTAGGAACAACCGGAACTAAGTTTCATATTNCCTGAAGAACCATCAGGTATCAATTCATGGCAATGCTCCGGTGCTTCCTCCTGTTCCACAACTTTCTTAATTGTTTCCATTCTTTCTTCTATATCATAATCCATGTACTTATGTACTGGAGCTTGGGTGTCCTCCAAGTCGTACTGAAGTACCTCCAAGTGTCCGTTCTGTTTGTCCATAGCAAGCCAAGCTATCTTTGTGTCACCCTCTGAATGTGCGTATGCTTTTAACTGCGCCACATATCCGAATGGATCGTCCATAGCCAGTGAACCGTCCCTGAATTTCTTGAATCCATAGGTACTTGTGGACTTAACGTCAACCAATGTCCCATCAATTCGACAGTCCATGTGTCCTTTGACTCCAGCTACTTCACAAACTTTCTGTTCTCCTTCAACCTTATGTCCTGACAACTTGACAAAACATAATAACATTTCCTCAATCAAATGACCGTACATGAATTTAACTAATGTATGAGGTAATATACGTTCTTTAGGAACCCTGTTAATAGTATTCCACAAATAACGTAACCCTTTGCCACTGGAGGATAATCTAAGTCCTGACCTAGTGTAATCCCTGTTGACAAATTCCTTACGCATTAGTTTTTTTACGTTTTCACCAAACTCCTCAATTACTTGTTCAGCGTCAACGTCCTGTGGTACACGTTTAGACATCATCAATTTATAGATGTCCTGAACCAACGTATGTATGGTTTTCATTTTTAAAATTCTCCTATACATTGTTGTTCCATTACCCAAGATTTAGGGATAATAATTTCAGCATCCCCTTCCGTTATTTCCTTGTCTTCTCCTAAAATAAAATGAGGACATATAATTATGTAGTTTTCAGTTTCTTTTAAGATTGTTCCACAAGACAACACCGTAGCTGTTTTAAGATTTTGAAGTTCTTTAATATCTCTCCATCCAATATTGGAACCTCCTGTAGCATCTTGCCATTTAACTATATGTATTTTCATTCTTTATGCTCCACCCACCAACATTTTCTAGTGGTAGGGTTAAAACCTAATCGTCTAACCCCTAGTTTTTTTTGTTCTTCAGTTCTTTGTCCAGGAAGGTCAGTAGGGTTAACGTCCGTCTTTGTCCTATATTTTGGATTTCCGGTTTTAACGTCAGCCAAAATAAACTCTCCTGTTTTTCTACTCCAGACAATAATGTCCACAGGACCATCGCTGCCATAGTTCCTGAATGCTTCGTACCCCTGATCCCATAACCAAGTTACTGCATAGAGTTCTGCAAAATCTCCTTTACGGTTGCTTGACATTTCAGCATTAGTAAGTTTAGTGTGTTTCAGACCAGTTATTTCCGACATGATATTCCCCCGTTAGTGGACATCTTAAGTTAAAGTGTAAACCTGCCGCTTCAATACATGACACAGCTAAGTGACCAAACTTGTCGGCTTGATCCGCTTGAACTTCAGTCTGTATTTCGTCATGTATATTTCCCACAAAGCTATAGTTAATGTTCCATTCTTTAGCAAACTTATCCAAAAGTATCAATGCTTGCTTCATTACAATAGATCCGGCCGCTTGGAGAAGAGTATTAAGGCTTGAGTGCTCTGACCTAACTTGGAGCAATCTTCCGTCAAGTCCTCTAAGAGTTCCTGAACTTCCTTTTTGTCTAATTCCGTCTTGCAGATCAGCGAGTGCCGGAGTGTTGGCAAGGAATCTTTTTCTAAGTTTAGAGCCTCTACTTCTACATCCTCCGACAAGCTTTCCAAGTTTTTCGTCACCTGCCCCATAAAGGAAAGCATAGATAAAAGTTTTTGATGTGTCTCTATCTGGAAGTCCCGCTGCTCTCTGGTTAGCTGTGTGGATGTCTCCATTGACTATCTCCTTGGTGTACTCTGGATCGTTCATATAATGTGCAAGCATCCTTAATTCCAAACCTGATGCGTCCACCCCTACTAACTTATGTCCTAAAGGAACAGTCCAACAACTCCTACATTCCTTTCCAAACGGGCTATAACTGGCAGGTGTTTGAGCAAGATTAGGTTTAGAGTGTGTCATACGTCCGGTTACTGCTCCGTTTGTATTGACAAATCCTCTAACTCTACCGTCATGTTCCATTGCATCAACCCATGATTTAACTTGAGCAATCCTTTTTTGAACCAAAATATATTCCGCTATCATTTTGGCTTCCGGTATGCCTTTGACCTTAGACAGAGTAGCTTCATCCACAATAGGTTGGCCTGTTTCCGTAAAAGTCTCAGGTTTCCAACCAAATCGTTTTAAATGTATGCCTATCTGTTTTCTGGAGGCTAGGTTAAACGGTATGGATTCTATCCTGCTAAACTCACCGCAAACGTTCTGCCAGTTATCACCCAAAAATTTAAGTCCTACTGTTGACAGGTTTCCGTCCTTCTTGTACTTAGGTTTCACCTGTTTAACAAAAGTAGGCAGAGGTTTGAAAGTTTTATGTACTTCCTCCTCCAAAGCAAATTGTTTCTCCTTTAGTTCCGCTAACAGATCAAATGCNTGACGCTCATCCAAGAGCCAACCATTNCGAATCTGNTGCTGTATGATGAATTGAACCTTATGTTCAAGATCAATGCTTTCCTGAGAAAAATCACTCATTTCAGTCATCAGTTTAAAGTGGGTATGTTCAGTGACTTTTACGTCCTGAATACAGTAATCAATCATTTCCTGAGTTAACTGTGACCAATCACTATAATCACCTTTAGGAAAGCCCAAACGCTCACCCCACGCCCTCAAACTGTGTCCTCCTTCTCTGGATGGATTAGACAATCTGGATAACACTAAAGTGTCTATTACCCTCTCAGGCTCCACAGAAACGCCCCAGAGCGATTTTAGCACAGGGAGGTCGTACCCTATGAGGTTATGCCCAACTACGCTCATACGGCCTCTCAGAGCGTCCTGGAGGGTATCAGGGCTAGTATGGACAATAGTTGTGCCTTCCCTAGTCTTACAATTGTCCTTAGTCACAACACACCAAATAGTGTCGGGATTAAGGCCATTTGCTTCAATGTCGAGATAAATGCTCAAAAGTCAGCCTCCGCTTCCTTGGGTTTTGCCACTTCAGCCATCCGTCCAGTAAATCGGTCGTATTTAAGAAAAGCAGCAGGTCCAGTAATGCCCACATAACGATTCTTCAGGACACGCACACAAGTTGTGTTACGTTTTTCCTCGTCCTCCTCCTGTTGATCTCTTTCCAGACCTATCACCATGTCNGANAANTGNGCNATNGCTTGAGAACCCCTGAGNTCGGACAAACTGACCTTACCTCCGTCCTCATGNGCTTTTCCAGTNACNCNNCTNANNTGGGAAACCAAGAACAGACCTATGCCNAACTCCTGAACNAGNGTNCTNAGTTTAGTCATAATGCTGTCAATGGCTTTCCTNTCATCATTGATGTCTGCTTGAGAAGACACAACGATACTTAAGTGATCCAAGACAATCCATTTGCAATCAAGGGCTTTTGCCATATACCTCACCCTAGACAGTAAGTTGTCCTCCGCTGTAGATCCCCAATGGTCAAACAAAAAGTACCTTCCAGTGCCTAAAGTTTGCTCCCAGAANGGTCTTAATGTATCTGGATCAACGTCCTCTTCCAAGTGAAGCGGGGTGTCAGCGGCTATGGACATAATGCCTAGTGACGTTCTGGCTATTGATTCCTCAAGAGCTATGACACCTATGTTGTCCTGAGTTGCATTTAACAAATAAAACTCAAGTTCCCTGACTAACTGGGACTTGCCCATCCCTGAACCTGATGTAATAGTTACTAACTCACCTAGTCGGAAGCCCTTTGTATATTCATTGAGTCCATTCCAAGGGTAAGGTATTGACTTTACATCATTGGCTTTGACAATCTCCTCCCAAGTGTCCACCCCTGATACAATACCGTCAGGTTGATACACTTTTGCAGACCACCATGCGTTGACAAACTCCTTGATCTTGTTTGCCTGTAACATTTCACCTGCGTCCTTCATAGGTAAAGTACATATCTTACATTTTTGTGGACTAAATAAATCCTTTACAGCGTCCACAGCGTCCTGACCAGGTTTATCGTTGTCAAAACATAGCACCACGTTGTCGTATCCTTCCAAGAACTCCAGAGACTGTTTGATTTCCTTCACAGCACTGGAAGCACCTGACCTTAGACTAACTACGTCCCATTTTCTGTCAAACATTTCCGATACCGCTAGACAATCAAGCTCACCTTCAGTGATTGTGATGTACTTACCACGACCTTTACAACGATTTTGCCCGAACAATCCAGTACCGTTAAGCACTCCGGTACAGTGGAAACCCTTACCCTCTACAGTTCTGACCTTAGAACCCTTAAGTTCACCAGTGTCCTGACAGTAGTAGGGGTAGTGGTGTTTAGCTATCTCGCCCGACGTTCCAAACTCCACAGTAACACCGAACTTGGCTACTGTATCCTGTGAAATTCTACGGTCAGGTATGGACGCTACTATGCCCTCCATATTTAGTTTTGGATTTGTTTCCAACATATCCGAAGTCCCATCAGAAAATACGTGAAACCCACAGTCAGGGGTAAAACAATGCTTACCCCCGTCTGTATATACGGCTAGGTTGTCAGCCGATCCGCAGTTTGGACAGTTTTCATGTCTAAGGAATTGTGACATTTAAAATCCTTCGTCACTTCCGTCTGAGGTATCTTCAGCCAACTCCAAAACACGGGCTTGCTGTAGATAGGTACTCACACCATGAACAGGATGTTCCGGACCTTGTTTGTATTGAACACGCACCTTTGAACCTCTGGTAATGTCCCCGACAAAAGGTTGATCCTCTAAATCAACCACCTTAACAGGATACTTACTGCTAAACTTACGTTGGCTTTTGCCTTCATAAGTCCTGAGTTTTATCCCCGATGCCTGTAAAGACTTAGCATCATCGTCCGATAAGGTTAAGCTAATACTGTATTTCCCTGTGTCCTGTCCTTGATAAGACTCAGTGCTTACAAGGTGACAAAAAGCTACTTCTCCGGTTGCTAACATATATATTTCTCCTACTATTGGTTAGTTAAAAGTGTATAAAGTTCATCGGCAGTCTTACCTTTAAATCGACCTGCCAACACCATNNCACTAAACTTATTGTTTTNTGACAATTCCTTGTTGTTAAAAAACTTACGTTTTAAGTCNCTAGCCTGAACAGCCTCCGGCCTGTCCTTGTAGTAATATTTNGCTGAACGTGGTTCTCTCTGTCCGTATGTACTCATAAAAAATCTCCTTAGTTTTTTTTACAACTTACACTATTATTATACCACATAAATGCTTTAAATGCAAACTATCTTGCTATCTTGTATAAAAAACATGATCCTGGATTGCCACAGTCTGCCTATAAGCACTAGCCCANTAAGGTAAAATGTNNTTGGNATGATAAAACAAAGCTCCACCNGTTAAATCTGGATGNTCCTCAGTCATCAAAGCATAAGCCAAGTGTTTAGNNTGAACCCANGCTTTAGCGTCCTGNAGTTCNTGTTTCCTATTGTCACACAGGTAACTAAAGGAACATTTNCCGTAGTAATACCCTCCATTTGGTTTCTTTTTACCCTGCTGAACCACTAAACACACTGTATCAGGGTATTTAGAATCCTTAACACGGTTAAGTATAACCAAACCTACGGCTATTTGACCCTCTAAGGACTGATTCCTAGCTTCAAAATACATTGCTTGAGCCAAACAATATCCGTCATGGTCTAATTGCTCATCAACTTCAGCAACTAA
>FUFK010060973.1_pt1 | contig 11512 bp, 18 predicted proteins | sample 1021851 | NCBI WGS metagenome assembly FUFK01 (sample SAMEA51879418, study PRJEB19060) | metagenome
TCTGGAAATACTTTTGGATTGTTTTCATTACTAAGGTTTTCATGTTTCCAATCTGGTACAAGTATTCCCAAATCTTTTATTGCAAGTGAATAACCAGATAAAAAAGCATCTGATACTCCACCTTTTTCTTTTGCATAAACTTCATATTTATGAAGTTTCATTTTAAGCTGACCTTGTAAGTCATACTTAATCTCTGCAAGTTTTTGTCTATTCATTGAATANCTCCTTTACAAAATAAAGTGTGAAACCAATCATTCCGATATGAACAATTAGTGTAAGTATATCATTTAACATTTTAATTATCCTTTCTTGACCAAACAACTTTAGAATTTAATAAAACAAATTCCAAAGTATCCCAACTTTTCCAACCTTGTTCAAATTCATGAATAATTTGCTCTAAGGTGTGTTGATAGTAATAAGATTTTACTTTTTCTCCATCTCGCCAATCTGAATAGATTACATCATAATTATTTTTCATCTTTATATTCTCCTTTGTGTTTAACATTTTAAAAATCCCCTTTTTCTCTATTTTCATAACCTCTAACAATACTATCTTTTGCACTAGATAAAGTTGGGTAAATATCTAAAGGCTCTGAAGTTTCAAAAGGCTCAGTCACTAAACGCTCAACAATACCACTATCAATATTGAGAGGTTGGTTTAGAATGACCTCATTAATTTGCCACTCCATACCAAACATTGTTTCAACATTCATAATTTGGAATTTATGACCATTGAAAATTACTTCATAATTACCTGCTACTATTTTTGTTGTTTTCATTTTTGTATTCTCCTTTGTGTTTAACATAAGTATATTTATATAGAAATTTTATAGAAAATGCAAATTATTTTTATAATTATTTTTGTCCAATTTTGAGATTGATTTGGACATAAAAATCAGTAGAAATGTAAGTGGAACACTTCTTTTTTTAAGAGTATATCCTCCTGCCCAGAAATTCAGTATTTCTGGGGTTTAACATTCACCCCTCACTTACTATAAATCTTCTTTTCGCAAAAAGGAGGGGTGTTTTTATTTACCTAGTATGAATGTCTATCAGAACAGNTAGATTGCTCTGTATGGCTCTCTATTTGCCTTTTTTTGGGTATTCTGTGACTGAAATNACAGCAGATTTGATAATAACATGGCAAGAGCCTATTTCATCTCCACCAACCATACTTGCTATATAGTATGCTGTATCATCAGCTTTGATTAATTTTCCAAATGCCTCACAGATGACAGGTTTGGTATTTAATAGAAGTTCTGGTTCATGCCATTCATTAGTCAATGACATATGATCGTAAAATTTAATATGAAGTATTTTTGACACGCAAGACCTTCTGTTTTGCTTTGAATGATTTTTGTTGCTTCCTTCTTCTTCGCTTACCAGATGATCTAGGTATTAGTTCTTGAATTAATGTTGATGTAGTTATTCCCATGACAATTAGAGGGGTGGAAAATATCCACCCCTATTTTATTTTTTTTTCTTTTTCCTCATTTTGTTCTTCTTGGTCTTTTTTTTCTTCATTCCTCTGGAATGACCACCTGTGTGATATGGCATAGTAAACTCCCTTCTACTTTTTCTTTTTCTTCAGTATAGCATCTCTCAACGCCTTTGGAAGTTTCATCTGCTTTTTTGTCAGACCTTTTGTTTTTTTTCCACTATGTTTCGGCATTAGTGTAGCACCCAATGGTGTAGCATTACAACAACAACTACTACTGCTAATACTTTAACCCATGATTTAAGTTTCATAAAATCCTCAAACCAATCTTTCATCATATCTAACATACCTTACCCCTCTCTATTTTTTACCAAAAAATTTGGTAGCACCTTTTATACCAAAACTTGCTGATACAATCACCCCTAAAGTATATTTATACCAATCTGGTGTTTTACTTAATGCTTCAAATCCTCTTTCTACATAATCAACTGTAAATGGTAAAAAGCATAATAGTAATGGTATTGAAAACAAAATAGTTAAGTATTCATCTTTCCATGAACCTTTTGTATTTTTTATTCCTTCTATATCCCAATCCATTTCACCTTTGATTTGTTTTTCCATCAAAGAAGTTTCTGCTTTTATCTTTGTAAGTTTTTGTTCTGACTGTAATTTCTTTTTTTCAACAAAACCTTTTACTACATCACCTGCAACACCAACTAAAGGTTTTAAAATCATTCCCCACATTACACATCTCTCATTCTAGCTGATAACTCTATAATTCTTTTTTGTATTCCTGCATATTCAGATTTACCTAAACGGGAGTCTAATAATTCTTCAGAACAAAGAATATAATCTTGGTCTTTTAAACTTTGTTGTGCTTTTTTAAATTTTAATAAAGTTGGTATGCCAAGCCAAAAAGAAAGATGANAAATTATTTCCCATGCCTCTGGCTCTATAGTTGATGGATCAATAAATTTGTGTGCTTCTTTTATTGCTATATCTAAATCTTTATTTAACAAAACCATCACTTCTTCATTATTCAATGGTTTTTCTCTTGATAATAATTCTGGCTCATCATCTCTAATCAAATGTCCTACACCGATAGTGTACCTTTTTTGATTTTTTATCGTTTCTTTGTCTGCTGAACAAAAATACTTTTCATAACTGATGCCTTCAAATCTTATCAAATCTTTAATCAGTCTTTCTCTATTCATTAGTTGCTATACCTCTCTATCAATCTTGATAAATACCATTGTGCTTTTTTTAGATCTTCTAGCTTTCCTTTTGATTTGTATCGAACTACATACTTCAAAACATTTGCTTCATGGTGTCCAAGATTAAACTCCTCTATTACATCAATAAGCTGTATCTTAGTTCCTACATAATATGCAGGATTAATCTTATCTTCGTAATCACTCATATATAGATATTTTTATCCCATGATCCACTTGTGTTCAAGACCATAGGAACTATTTGTGGAATACCCTCTGTGATAATACCACAAGAAAGTATCGGTTTTGCTAGGTTTACTTTCATATATGCCATAGCTAAAGACTTCTTATCTACCAAACAACCAACTGACATACCCCAATTAAGGTGAAAATCATTACCTACATATTTTACCTCTGAAACAGTATGAAAATGACCTTGACAACAACTCATGCTAGTTTCTCTAACTGCTTTTGCAATATCCCTGCAAAACTGATGTGCAAACATTACCCTGCCTTTTGTGGTTTCAATAATGTGTTTTTCTTGCCATCTCCACCCACTACCAACATCTAATATTTCATTATAATCTCTAAGAAAGAACCTTGACATACCTTTTGCCATAGCCCTGCGTAAAACCATTGATCCATGATTACTTTCTAATAAAACCATTTCTGGGAATATCTTTTCTAACTGCCCACATAATGATCTACCAATTTCAAGTTCATCTACAGGTGCTGGAAGATCAGGGTTTATGATATGACTGACATTGATACTATGCCAATCCATTTCATCACCTATCATAACAATCTTTGTAGGTTTGTATTTATTTTTTAGCTTTATTAGAAAAGCAAATACTTCTGGGAAATGGTATGGAAAGTGTAAATCACTTATAACAAGTATTCTATCATGTTTCTTCATAGTCTTTTGCATCTACGCATAACATCATGTATTTGCGAATATTATTTTTATCAAGGATAGACTTTATGTAATTGCCTTCAATTATGCAATCTTTAACATTATCATATCTTTCATTGATTGATACACAGACACTATTCATACAAATATATCCTAACAGGAATATTGTTCCTGCGTTCACAAAAGAATATCTCTAAGAAGTATTACTAGATTTGAAAAGACTAAGACACCAACAGTCCAGAGAACTTTTGAATTTTGATTTATCTTTTGTTCAAGATGCACCAAGTGATTGTTTTTGATAATATCAATATCTTTCTTTATCAAAGATACTTCTTTATCTAACTTATTTATTTTCTCTGCTTGTGTTGCCATGTTCGACTCCTTTTGCATCTAACTTTATTTGTGCTTGTTTGTCAAATGCTTCGATTACTTCCATATCTTTTTTGTATTTTTCTTCATACTCTGCTTTTGCTTTTTGCATCAATACAACATCATCTATAGTCATGTTTGTAATTTTAGAATTTAATTTTTGATTTTTTTCTGCCCAATTATCTAATCTTTCAAGATACAGCTTTTCTCTAATCTTTGCCTCTTTAACTTCTTCTCTTGCTTCTCTAAGTTCTTGTTTTGCTTTTTTTAGCTGTTGTTTTAGTTCTTCTGGTGTAGCCATTATTTTACACCTGCTAATGGATTAGCTAAGATCTTTTGTATCTTATCCTCTAATTCTTGCTCTATGATCTTCAAATCTTGTGATAATTCTCTTTCAGTATCTTTTACCCTATCCTCAACATCATTGACTACTTTATCTATGGATCTAATGTCTTGTTTTAGATCTTTCAAATCATCATTGATATTCTTAGATAAATTACTAGCCACATCATTGACAAGGCTTACTTCTTCTAAAACTGTTGATATTTCTGATCTTAACACTTCTATTTGTGTATCATAGTGTGATAGATCTGGTGCAGTATAGGATAATATCTTTGATTTCATGTCTTGATAATCTTTCCAAAACTCAAAAGCACCCCAAAGACCACCACCTAAAGTACCAAGCAAAGAAAACAAAATAAATATTTTGCCACCTTTTAATTTAATACCTTGATATTCTACCTCTGCCATTGTAAATCCACTAATTCNTTCATTCCTAAATAATCNATATAAAATAAATCTAAGTTAGTATCTTCTATCATGTTTTGATCCAGATACAAATTTACATCTTCATAAAATTGTCTATCTACTAATTCTTTATCTGTATAGCTGTTGAAATCGGTATCAGATAAAACAATCATCAAAGCTAACTGTGTTGTTTGTGACTCTACTGACATCTTATCTTTCTGACTTGCAATTATTTTTTTTGCAATCTTTTGCTTCATTTCTTTTGGCTCTGGTCTTTCAGATTCTACTTCCTCTGCTTCTTCCTGCTCTGGTTCATCTACACTTTCTTCTACTGTTTCTTCAATAGGTTCTTCTATTGTTTCTTCTATTTGTTCTTCAATCATTTCTTCTGTTTGTTCTTCTACAACTTCTACTTCTATAGTTTCTGTGGTTTCCATGTCTATCTCAATCTCTGGTAAATCATCAATGCTTACAACATCAACTGTAATATCTAAATCTTCAATGGGTGCAAAATCTATTTCAAAAGAAATATCTTCCTCAAAGAAATCATCAATAGATACATCAACAGTCATGTCATCTGTATCCATGTCATCAAAAATTATATCATTTACAATATCATCTATGATGTCTGTTATTATTTGTACTGTTTGATATTGAACTGAAAAAAAAGGATCAGAGATAATTCCACCATANATCTGTGAAGTGAACCCTGCATCGACAGACCAAATGTCCATTTGGAAACTAACATCTAAATAATTATTTTGTTCTAATGTTTGATTGTAAGAATAATCTCTTACACCTACATAATCCATTTCAACTGTATGTTCATGGGTTCTAAAAACTGTACCTGCTTCATCAGATAGTCTTACTGTAATTGTAAAATAATCTTTACAGTCACCATTAGTATTTGAACAGCTTGGAACATTTGTATTACTGACATGACTCTCAATACTTGATCCATATTGATAATCAAAACCTTGTTGTATTTCTTCAACTGATAATCCTTGATTTATAAGACTAATATCATCAGATATTATTCTGCCACCATCATTTTCATTGTAGCCACCACGAATACTTGAACTTCCTGTGCAGACTTCTCCATCTTGTAATTGACCAGAATAACTACATGAATTTGTTGATGCTTTGTTTTCTAATGTCCACTCATCAGCAGGTGGAACTAGATTACCTGTATCTATTTCTTCAGCTTTAGAGGAATACGAGCATACTAAGAGCCAAAAGACCAAAATCCTTAAGATCATCAAAAGTTCCTTCTTGTTTTTTTTCTTCTACAATTTGATCTTTTATATCTTCATAGTCTGGTCGAAGATGCTTATTTGCAGTCCAATAATCTTGTGCCTCTTGTCCAATCAAGGAAACTTTTTTTACAGGATCATAGACAGGGCAACTTGTTCCTGCGTTTTCCATAGCTTGAAATACTCTTTTGTCTTGACAGAGAATTGAAACACTAGCCACCTTAAGACCTTGCTTGAATAAAGTTTGACTTAATAAAAGCCTCTCACAATTTAGGTCTACAATAGTCATACCACTACTAATACCAAGTATTTGGGTTTGAACAGCACCTGACACTCCAGATCTACATATAAAACTGTTTACAGAATTTATTGATGGTGAATTTGCTGATGGTGGTGTTTTATCAACTGTGACTGTTGAATTAGAAACTGTATTGGTGTTTGAATATGCTTTTGGTAAAAATAAAACAAATGTGATTAGTAAAGCTGATATAAAATAAATGTACCAATCATTTCTCATCTTGCAGTAGTTGGTACGCCTTCACTACTTACAAATGGGTGTTCTGCAAATGCCATGTATATGTAAGTTCCAGAATAATTTACACCACCACTTCCACTATTTCTTAATTTAACACCATTTGAAAGAAAATCTAAAACAGATGCAGAACCCTCAGCTGAAGCTAGGTCTGGATATAAAATTTGTGATACTACATTGTCTGTATCTCTTTTATTATCAAATATAAACCAATTTCCTGTTACATCTGCTGATTTTAAAATAAATAATGCAGGTTTGAAACCTGTGTAAATAAATTGTCCGTCTGTGCTATTATTTGCTTCATAAGAACCAAACTTTGAATATCCTTTTATGGGAGTGAAACAATAGGCAATATAATATGTTCCACTTTCGTTTGTTGTTTGAGGTGATCCACTACTTACTGTAAAAACAGTCGAAGTAGGGTGAGTATTATTCCAATCAGTAAATGCACTTGTGACTGCATTATTAAAGTTAAGATAATTTGTAGCACCTAAAGTTTTAAAATATAATCTCCACCCATAAGCAGTAGTACCACTTAATGGTTTTGTAATAACTACTTCTGGTGCAGTATCTAAATCATGTCCAAATGTAGTTCCTGTACCACCTGTGCCTTGATACTTTACTACAGAAAAACCTGCTGTTTTATTAAAATGACTTTGTGATAATGAAGATCCATCAAAATTCGTTTGACCTGCACCCATAACTGAGTCACCTGTCGTTGCTGAGGAATTTGTATTTATTTGACCACCCATTCCAGAATGATTTGAACAATAATAATAAAGTGTTGGTGCAGAAGCAGGTACAGTAATTGTAGTTTTGTAAGCACTATCATCTTTTACAACTCCTGTAGTATATTCACTTCCACCACCATGTGTTCCGTCTGAAGTTGTACTAAATCTTATTGGGTGACCTTGTGCTGATGAGTCTGACCAATCAAAAACATATGTACCACCTTCTTGAAGACTTAATGTGACTCCACTTTGACCAAATGTTGCTGTATCAGCAGAATTTCTAAATCTATATTTATTACCACTATCACTTACTACTACAACTTTATATGTTTTTGTTGGTGTCAAACCACCTGCTAACCAATTCCATGCAACAAATGAGTCATTTGGTGCATTTTGTCCATAATCAACTCCAAGAGAAAAACCATCAGAGTCAATAGAACTAAGATATGTTGCACTATGTGACTCTGCACTTGTAGTGTCACTTTGTATTCTTCCTGTTGCACCTCTTACAGTATCTACAAGACAATGACCATATCCTGTAGTCCTTGATTTAATCCATATCCAATCTGGTTGAAATCCTACACCTGTTATAGATTGTGCTGCATTTGGATTAGCACCTGTGTAAAGAATAGTATTAAAATGTTCATCTGGTTTATCTATTGTTGTATAAGCCATTATCCAAACTCCGCTAATCTTTTAGTACATAGTGCATAATATCCTGATGGTGGTGCATATTCAAAATTACCATATTTTCCATCATTATTTCCACTTGAAATTGTAAAAGGTGGATTGCCAAAATTTGCTTGATAAGTAAATGTATTTGAAAGAGTGGTGTCGCTTATTGCAAAAAAATAAACTTCATTTGCGTCTATTGAAATGCCATTTGTGTTATTAGCAGGATCTCCAGAATTTTGATATGTGCCATTTTTTGACCAATAAATTTTGTTATTATCTAAATCCAAAGCTACTCCAATAATATCATTAGTTGTATATGTAGAGAAACCTGCATTTGCACCATTATTATACCAACTACCATTCATATTGTATGCCCAACCTTCATCTATACTTTGTGCAAAATTATAAGCACTACTAGAGCTACCTTGTTGTTGTTTACTTAAATCATACGCTACTCCAACAAGTCCACCCTCAGAAGAACTGTTTTGAATAAGTTTAAATTCTGCATACCATTTACCTTGATCGACACCAATCGTAGAAAACCAACTATTACTAACATTATTTCCATAAGCATTTGCAGTTAGACCTTGTAAATTTCCTTCTTTGAGAGTCATAGAACTATGAACAGGTATAATACTGTTAAATGTAGCAAAATTATTAGTACAAGTATCTTCTGTTATATCTGTAGATGCAAGATTTGTGACTGCAAAATGATTATCATTACCAGATGTATCAGCACCTATACCACTCGAATTTTGACTTGTTCCTGTTTGTTTAAATTCTAAAAAAAATCCATTAGTTCCATATGATCCAGAATATTTTTTTGGTATCCAAACTCCATTATCATCAAACTCTCCAAAAGATGTTGGTGCAAGTTGTGAGCCATCTACAAAATGAACCTCAGACATATATCCATCAAAAGATTGTCTTGCTCCTGTACCATCTGAGTCATATATACTTCCACCAACTTCATGTGAAGTATTTTGATTTACTAATGTATCGTGGTTTTGAGTTGGATATGAAGCTGTACTAAAAGATGTTTCTTGAACACCATTTACATAAATTTTTACTCTGTTAGTATTTGTTCCTTGAGTTGTATCCCACGCCACTACAATATTATACCATGCTGAAATATCACGAAATTTTCTATTAGTATCAAATTCATAAGCTGTACCACTTTGATTATCTGAAACATGAAGAATATCTGCTGATGTAAATCTTATACGAAAATCATCACTTGCTTCATCATCAGTAGAAAATAATCTTTGATTACCTGTTCCTAAAGCACTTCTTTTTACCCAACAACTAAAAGTAAATGTTCTATGATTTGTGTCACTATGAGTTCTAGTTAACAAAGGATTATCACCATCATTAAATCTTAATGAATTACTTACTTCATACCCACCAGATACACTATTAGCACCAAGTATAGCAACCATCTATACTACCTCGTCTGGAAACTCACCTAATGGTCTTGAACTGACTCCTTCATCATTCATTGTATAAGTCAGTAAAGTAATTAGTTCTTCAACAGTAGAACAATCATCTATATCTGTTTCCATAGAATTTACTTTTGCTCTTACTTGTGATCTGTAAGTTGTAATATTACTTGGTACTGAATAGCTTTCAACATCAGTTGCTTTGATGACATACCAATCTGTTTTCTCTAATAAGCCTTTTGCTTGTGCATTAAATTGATTTTTGTACTTTGTTTTTAATCCATAATTAACAACTTGATCTCCGTTTTCATCAAGTAAAGGATCACCATTTTCATCTACTGCNTTTTCATCATNNANTNNTTTTGCAGTTGCGTTTCCATAAGAAGCTGTGACTTCATCATCTGTATCATCATAAGATATTGTTTGATTTGTATTAATGTAAAATTCTTCTGACTTCTTTTTTGAATTATCTTCAATAACAGTATAAATGCCTATTGCATTTCTTTCTGCTTCTGTCCATAACGTAAATATTGATTGAGGGTATTGAACATCATCTATTGTAATACCTTTGTTTCCTTTTGGGTATGAAACTATTGATCCTTCTTGTACTAATGCAAACATATTAAGATAAAGTTAAATTTAAGTTCCTTCCTACTTCTAAAAATTTTGATCCATTATATCTAAATACAAACAAATCACCTTTACTTGCTGTAGTTGTAAGTGTTGGTGCTGTATCTTCTGTAAACTCATAAACTGCGTTAAAACTTAATGTTCTTGATCCTGTGCCATCTTGAATAACTAACAAACTAACAAACTGACCTGCTACTGCATTTGATCCTGCACCTAAAGTTCTATTAGCTGTGAGTGTCACTTTTGCAACAGGCGAACTTTGAACGTCCCAAGCTATAGTTGAAGCATCAGTTAATGTTGCCTCTGGAAAGTAAGCAGAGTCATTAAAAACTATTTCTCCTGTGCCATTTGTTGTAAATGAAATGTCACCATTTGCACCATCAGCTATAGTGATATTACCAGAATTTGTACCTGCATTTGTATTTAATATAAGATCTCCTGTACCATTTGTAGTGATAGTTGCATTAGCATTACTATCACCTACTTGTACTGTATCAGCTTGTAAAGTGACATCTCCTGTTCCATTTGGAACTATATCAATATTTGCATTTGATGTTGATACTATATCATTACCATTGACATCAAGATTTCCACCAAGTTGAGGTGTAGTATCTCCAACAACATCTGTTGCTGCATCTGAAAAATTAATTGTATTTGCAGAGGTATCAACAGTAGCAAAGGTAATATCATCTGATCCATCAAAAAATTTAATTTCTAAAGAATTCGATCCTGAATTCGTGGTGTCCAACCAGAGAGTTCCTGTGGTTGCTGAAGATGGTCTTGATGTTCCAGAGTGCATTGAATTTAATGCACCTAAAATATTATTTAATTCTGTTCTAAATGCTGAAAAACCTTGATTAGCTATAGAAACATCTGATACTTGACTCATGTTTAATTCTTTACCTCATTATGAAGAACTTTTCAACCCATGACCTATTGCAACAAAGTCAAAAGTTCTGTTTATATTACTACCACTTGAATTTTGAAATACAATATCAAATCCACTNATTGANTTATTACTTATAGAAAAAAAATCTCCTGTTGCCATNTTTTGAGCAGCTATNCCNATGCTTGGTATTGCAAAAAATGGATTTGTAAATGCAACTGATTTTGTGCTAGTTCCAGAAGCNACATCTTCTCCTGTTTCTGTTCTTTTCTGCATTTTTACATCAATAGAAATACCAGATACAAATGCTCTTGTTTTATTATTTTTGTTTGCCAATCTAAGTCTAAATTTGAAATACCTTCCTTTAAATGAAGTAGATGTATTCATTGGTTGAAATGATGTTGCATTATCCAAAGATGTTGTTGATGTAGCAATCTGTAATTGTGCTGTTGCATTTGTTGGATCATTACCATCAAAAGGTGCAGGTGCATCATCAAACAAACTTACACCTCTACCACTATCAAATAAATCATATGGATCTTCTATTTGGTCTATTGTAATGCTTTTAATAAAAGATGTATCAAAAATTGCTGATAAACTTAGTGTTTGTGCAAGTGTATAAAACCCTTCATCATCAATATTGTCATCAGCACCACCCAAATCAAAATTACCTGTAGCATCATCAAAA
>FUFK010067273.1_pt1 | contig 11511 bp, 17 predicted proteins | sample 1021851 | NCBI WGS metagenome assembly FUFK01 (sample SAMEA51879418, study PRJEB19060) | metagenome
GTGACGATGGAAGTAAAGAAGTTTATGCAAAAGTCACAGGTAAAATTGATGATGCAAGTTCTGGTACTGAAGATGGAATTATTGAATTTGCACATAGAAAAGCTGGTTCAAATGTAATTACAGGAAGATTCAAAAGTACAGAGTTTCAATTATTAAATGGAACTGGACTTAGTGTTAACGGAAACATATCTACAGATGGAACAGTTGATGGTCGTGACGTAGCTGCTGATGGTACAAAACTTGATGGAATAGAAGCAGGTGCTACTGCTGACCAAACTAAGTCTGATATAGATGCTCTTGGTATCGCAGCTAGTACAGCAACTACACTCGCAACAGCTAGAACTATAGCAGGTGTTAGCTTTGATGGTTCTGCAAATATATCTCTTAATAACAACGCAATAACTAATGGTGCTGGCTACATCACAGGGTCTTCTTTAAATGCAAGTAATCTTTCCTCTGGAACTATTCCTGATGCAAGATTCCCATCAACATTACCAGCAATCAGTGGAGCTAATCTTACTAACTTACCTTCTAGCGGATTAAGTTCTGACGCACAAAGAAACACAGTTGGTGGCACTAATGCTGGTGGTTCTTTTACTTCTGGTACTTATCCTTCTGGAGGTATTAATAACACTGTTTTTGGATACAATGCTGGCACAAATATCACTGATGGAGATAGCAACATTGCTATCGGGAATGGAGCATTGGCAAGCCAAAACTCAGGTACAGTAACGGGTTCAAGCAATATTGCGATAGGTTTTAATACTAATTCTTTAACAAGTGGCTATCATAATATCCACTTAGGTATGAACGCTGGATATTTTTTAACAACGGGATATTACAATGTTGCATTAGGTAGAGATAGCTTTAAAGTGGCTACTACTGCAAGTGAAAATACTTGCCTTGGATTTAGTGCAGGTAAACAAATAACTACGGCAGTAAATAACACAATTTTGGGGGCAGATGCAGCTAATACAATCACTACAGGAGGAAACAACTTAGTACTAGGTCATAACGCACAGCCTAGTAGTAATACGGTAAGTAATGAAATTACTTTAGGAGATACAAGTATAAGTAAGTTTAGAGTACCAGCTTTAAATTTTGTAATTAAAAGCAGTACAGCCACCCAAGGTCATGTACTAACAGTAGACTCTAACGGTGAAGCTGGATTTGCAGCTGCTGGCGGTGGTGTAGATAGTGATTCTAACAATAATACTTTAGGTGGTTCTAATGCTGGTGATAGCATTACCACTGGAACAGACAATACATTTTTTGGTAAAGACGCTGGTACTGATATTACTGACGGTCAATACAATACATTTATTGGAAGTCTTGCAGGGTCAAATACAAACTCTGGAACTTATTTAAATACTTTTGTTGGGTATAATGCTGGTGTTAATAATGGTAATGGTAACCATAATGTTTTTCTAGGAGCAAATGTTGGGTTAAATAACGAGGCTTGGGACAATGTTTTTATAGGAAATTATAGTGGTGACGCTAATACTTCGGGAACCCAAAATCTATTTGCAGGTAAAAGTTCTGGAACTGCAAATACTACAGGTTCTTACAACGTCTGTCTAGGACATGAAGCTGGTAAATCACTTACTACTTCTTCTTATGGAGTGTATATTGGATATCAAGCTGGTGAAACTTACAGTAATGAAAACCAATTTGGAGCTTCTGCGATATGTATTGGTGCTCAATCTGGCGAAAATGCAACAGGAGTTAAAAACACTATTCTAGGTACTAAAGCTGGTCAAAGTATGGGATCGGCGGCAAATTGTGTATTTATTGGAAATGAAACAGCAAAAAACAGAACTGGTAATTTTAATGTTGCGATTGGTCCATCAGCTTTACCCGTAGCTGGGGCTGGTGCTAATACAGTTGCAGTCGGATTTTATAGTGGTGGAGCTTTAACTTCGGGCGATGACTGCGTTTTTCTAGGGCATCAAGCAGGTGATAATGGTACTACGGGTGACAACAATATTTGCATAGGTGCTAACTCAGATTTAAGTGCAGCAGATGTATCTAATGAGATCACATTAGGAAATAGCTCTGTTACCAAATTTAGGATTCCCGGATTAAGTTTTTCAATATCTGCTCATGCCGTTATTAATGGCGGTGTGTTTTATGAAAATGCTCAAACGGTCAGCAGCGATTATACTGTTACTAGCGGTAACAACGCTATGAGTGCTGGGCCGATAACTATTGACAACGGAGTTACCGTTACAGTACCTTCTGATTCTACCCTTACTATTGTCTAATTATGGCTGAACGTACCACAGAAGAAATTGCAACTATTTTTACTAATGCTGGAGATAGCGTTACTGTAATAAATGAACTTGCAGCATTATCATCTTTAACAGATGAACAAAAAGCTGAGATTAAAAGAAATGTAGAACATCTTGAGATTATTAAGGCTTACAAAAAAGAAGATGGAACGACATCAATTTGGACAAGTGAAGACTTTACTGCTCAAGACGCTGCCGTTACATTGGGTAAAAGTAAGTATTAAATATGTCTTTAACATTTGACGGCAGTACCAATACTATTTCTGGTTTAGTAATAAATTCAACAAATATTACTGATGGCTCTATTGTTAACGCTGATATAAGTGCAAGTGCAGCTATAGCAAGTACAAAACTTTCTGGAGTAACCTCTGGAATAACAATGGCAGACATATGGAGAGTTAGTGCACAATTTACTACAGGCAATGGTTATACCTATATAACTTCTAATTGGGAAAGAGCCGATACTGGTAATTCTGGAAAGATAGGAACAGGAATGACAGAAAGTAGCGGAGTTTTCACATATCCTTCAACTGGTATATATTTGGTACAATATGGTGCTTGGGGTAATGCTGGCGTTAATGGTTCTGTACACACTGCTGGTTTAAATATACAATCTACTGTAGATAATGGAAGTAATTTTACATTTGATGCTGGTATGTATTTTTCCATTCCAAATGTTTCAACATACTCTTACGGTGGTGGTACTTGTCAACATATGTTTGATGTAACTAATGTTTCAACTCATAAATCAAGGATGGCTGTATATAGTAGCAGTAATCTTACATGGGAAGCTTCTACAACTGGAACCAATGTTTATGTTTCATTTACTAGATTGGGAGATACATAATGCGACCTACACATATTGAAAATTATTTAGTAACAGTAAGAAATGGTCAATGGTTTGGTTGGTCTGATTCTAAAAATAAAATTTATGCGAATTTAATAGTGCATGATGGTGGTACAAAACCAACTGAAAAAGAATGTACAGACGGACTTGCTACACTACAAGCTGCATGGGATTTAGAAAATGATAGTTACAAATCTAAAAGAAGAGCAGAATATCCAGATTATGCTAGTCAATTAGACGATATATACCATAATGGAATAGATGGCTGGAAAGCTACAATTAAAGCAATTAAAGACAAGTATCCAAAACCATGAGTACACTCAAAGTCACAAACGTAAAACACGAAACAAGCGGACTTAACACCCTTGTCTTTGATAATGGTGGTTCGTCAGGAGGTAATGGCAGAGTTACTACAAAAGGAACAATTGGAGAAATATCTGCTATTTCTTACGCATCTACAATCACATTAGATTTTAGAACAGCTAATAATTTTTCTACGACATTAACTGGTAATGTTACCTTTGCTAACCCTTCAAACATTTCAGCAGGGCAAAGCGGTGTGATATTCATAACGCAAGATGGTACTGGCTCACGCACAGCAGCTTTTGGATCGTATTGGGACTTTAGCGAAGGCACAGCACCTACATTATCTACAGGAGCTAGTGCAGTTGATATGATTGCATGGATAGCAAGATCATCTACAAAAATATCTGCACAATTTATTGGAAACTTTAGCTAATGAGTAGTATTGGAAGTCCATCTCCTTTTTTAATTGCAGGGAAAAAGTCTTACACAATAGGTCGTAGTTTGAGATTTAATGATGGAGATAGTACTCATCTATCAAGAACACCTAGTAATGCTGGAAATAGAAAAACTTTCACTTGGAGTGGGTGGATTAAAAGAGGAGAAATAAGTTCAACACAAGGCAGACTTTTTGGTGGTGGTGTTACTTCAACTGATTACTTTGAAGTTTATATATCTGGTGATGATCTTTTGAGAGTCATTTGGTATGCAAGCGGTCAAGTTTTTACAAATACAACAGCAAAATTTAGAGATCCATCAGCTTGGTATCATATTGTGATTGCAGTAGATACAACTCAGTCTACTGCTGCTAATCGTATAAAAATATATGTTAATGGAATTTTGCAAGCAAAAAACAATAGTAATGCTCCAAGTCAAAATTCTGATACTTCTGTCAATAATACTGTTGAACATAATATTGGTAAATATTTAACAGGTGGTGGATCTCACTATTTTGATGGTTACATAACAGAAATTAATTTTATTGATGGACAACAGCTAACACCATCATCATTTGCAGAAACAGATGCAACAACAGGGCAATGGATTCCTAAACAATACACAGGAAGTTATGGAACAAATGGATTTTATTTAAAATTTGCAGATAATTCTGGAACGACTGCAACAACACTTGGCAAAGATTCAAGTGGTAATGGTAATAACTGGACACCAAATAATTTTTCTGTAACTGCTGGTGAGGGGAATGATTCCTCAGAAGATACACCTACAAATAATTTTCCTACCTTAAACGCATTAGATATGGGTTCAACAAATAGTAGTCATCTTGTTTTTAGTAATGGTAATTTACAAGTAAAAGCAGCAAGTGGTGTTTGGGCATCAACTAGAGGATCTTTTCATGTAGCAACTGGAAAATGGTATTGGGAAGTTAAAATTGTATCAGCAGCAAGTTTAAGACCTTTTATTGGAATAATTGAAAGTGATGTAAGACTTGCAAGTAATCAAACTGAACAGAGTAATGAGTTAGGGCCGACATCGACAGGCCTAGCTTATTGGGTTGGAAGTCCTTTAATAAGGGGAGGCACTAATACAACTGGTACAAGCACAAATGTACCTTCATGCACTGTTGGAGATATTGTAGGTGTTGCTTTAGATATGGATAATAAAAAAGTATTTTTCTCTAAGAATGGTACTTTTTTTGCAAGCCAAGACCCAGCAAATAGTTCTGGCGAACTGGTTTCATTTTCAACAACAATGCAGAATGCAACAATTGCACCAGCAATACAGGTTTATAACAATACAAGTGAAGTTGCGATGAACTTTGGGCAAAGACCATTTGATTACACACCACCGACAGGATATAAAAAATTAAATAGTCAAAACTTACCAAGTCCTACAATCTTAAAACCTAATAAACATTTTGATACTTTGCTTTGGAGTGGTAATAGTTCAACCCAAGCTATTACTGGATTAAATTTTTCACCAGATTGGGTTTGGTCAAAAAGAAGAAGTGCATCTTCAAGTCATTATTTAAGTGATACCATTCGAGGTGTTCATAAAATATTATTTTCAGAATTAACTGGTGCTGAATATGATGGAACAAGTAATAATGATGGTGTAGATTCCTTTGACTCTAATGGATTTACTTTTAATAATGGAACTTATGTTGCTGACTATAATGCCAGTGGTTCAACATACGTTGGATGGAANTGGNANGCTGGNGANACAGATNGNAAAACTTATACAGTAACAGTTGTTAATGATGGTGGTAATAAGTATAGGTTTGATGGATATGGAACTTCTGCTGTTACTCTTAGTCTTGCAAAAGGTGGTACATATACATTTAATTATCCATCTGCACATCCTTTACGCTTTTCTACTACATCAGATGGTACGCATGGAGGAGGCTCAGAATATACATCTGGGGTATCAACATACGGCAGTAGTATTACAATAACTGTCGCTTCTAATGCACCTACTCTTTATTATTATTGCAGTCAGCACTCTGGGATGGGTGGACAAGTTAATACAACGACAACACTAGGATCAAGTAATTTTGGCGGAGCAGTACAATCAATCGTTAAAGCAAATACAACATCAGGGTTTTCCATTGTTACTTATACAGGAAACGCAACTAATGGAGCTACTATTGGGCATGGTTTAGGTGTTACCCCAACTCATGTAATTTGGAAAAATAGAAGTTCTACAGAAAATTGGATAAATTGGCAGACACAGTTAGGAGATAATTGTTTATTATTAAATCTTAATAATGCAAAAATATCGGCATCTGGAAATAGTCTTTTTACTTTTGGAGATTTTAATTCAACTACATTAAAACTAGGGGCAGCAGTACAAACGAATGGAAATGGAAATTCTATGGTAGCTTACTGTTTCAGCGAAGTGGCAGGGTATAGCAAGTTTGGATCATATACAGGCAACGGATCAAGTGATGGACCTTTTGTTTTTACAGGTTTTAGACCAGCACTATTTATACAAAAAAGAACAGATACATCAGGTAATTGGTATATTTTTGACAATAAAAGAAGTGGGTATAATGTAGATAACGATATGCTTGTTCCAAACGTTAGTGATGCCGAATATGATGGTGAAACTTATCCAAGATTAGATTTTGTATCTAATGGAATTAAATGGAGAGATTCTGGAAGTTCTGTTCATAACGCATCAGGTGGAACATATATTTATTTAGCATTTGCAGAATCGCCTTTCAAATATGCTAGAGCAAGGTAATATAATAATATTATGGCTTTTACATTAAACGGAAACCCACTTGCCTTAGATGTACCTTTTAAGACATCTGATGGCACTCAATACCCAGCTAACTGGTTAAGGTTATCTACTGCTGAAGAAAAAACAGATCTTGGTATTTCTGAAGTAGCTGATGCACCAGTATATGACAGTCGTTTTTATAACGGAGATGGCTCTGCAAAAGCACTTGATGATGTCAATGCAACAGATAATGATGGAAACTTGTTAAAAAATCCTGATGGAAGTCAAATTGTTATAAAAGGAGTTAAATCAGTACTAAAAGCACAGGAGAAAGCTACTGCTGGTAGTTTGTTAGCTAAATATGATTGGTACGTTGTAAGAAAATCAGAAAAAGGCACTGCAATACCTACAGCGATTACAACTTATCGTGATGCAATTAGAACTGCTTGTAATACAAGAGAAACAGAAATAACAAACTGTGCAGATACTGCAGCGTTAGTAACTCTTTACGGAACCACAGAAAAAGATGGCGTGGTAACTCCAAATATGACACAATACCCAGAAGATACTAATACCTAAATATGCTAGACCCAAGCCAAAAAAAAGCTGCTCTTGAATCTGAATTACAACAAATAGCAAAAAATTATCAAGAAGCTCAACAGGTTATGCAAAATTGTGAAAAAAAAATATATGAGATAAGAGGTGGTATTGCTGCTTGTGAAGACTTGATAAAGCAAAGCGAGAAAACTACCGAGTCTTAACTGGAATATTCCTATCAATAATTCCATACATGACATAAAGTGGTGCTAAACCTATAATTAAAAAAAGCACCATAAATGTAATTGGTACGCTTGCTTTAATTAACGCTTCTTTAATCATGCGAAAAATCTTAGACATTATTACCATCGTAACTGGAATCCTTATGCTAGGCATTTTAGGAGGTGGTTTCTTTACATATAAGTATGTAACCAGCGAACAGTTTAAAGCAAAAATAATGAATGAAGTTTTAGGCAATGTGCAGGGACTTATGCCTGATGTTTTAGAAAAAGGATTACCTGATCTTACTGGCCCATCTTTACCAGTACCACCAAAGATGGATAAGCTAAAAATATGAATTGTTGGCATTGCAAGTCAGAATTAATTTGGGGTGGTGATGAAGACTTGGAAGAAAATACAGAATATTCTATGCTCACAAATTTATCTTGCCCTAAGTGTTTTGCTTATGTAGAGGTGTATCTACCAAGAAATGCCTATGACTGAGATACGAGAAATATATATTCCAGAAATATATATTCCAGAAATATATATTCCAGAACCATACTCACCAGATATTCCTATAGTTACTCAATATCTAGAAATAAATCCACCGGGCTGCACTTATCAACATAGAGATATAAAAAATACAGGTAATCATAATTTGTTATTAGACGACCCTAATGGTGTATATACTATTTGCGATTTTACTTTTCCTAACTTTATTCCTCCTATTTATAATCCTAACCAGATGACAATGATAGAAGAGCCATTGCCACAGGGAGGAAATCCAGAAATACCAAAAACTGAAACACCTAAAATTCCAGACGAAAAAGAAGAAGATATAGTAATACCAGAATGTCCCGGCCCGAAAGACCAGCGCGTAGGTGATTACAGAAATGCAAAGAAACTTGAAATCGTATCATCTCATCGTTTAGATGGGACAGAGTGCATAACTCTTTATGAAGACGTACCCTTCAAAGATCAATACATTCCTTCTGCTAATCAATTTATTGGTGTTTTTAGTCTTGCTTTGGTCGGTGCTTCTGCTCCAATTGTCTTACAGTTAGTAAAACCTGTTGTTAAACAAGTTATGACAAAATTGACCAAGAAGAAAAAAGAGCCAAAATCGTAGGTATAAACATAAGCAGACATTTTTACAAGCCCCTTACAGGCGATTCTGGAGGGGCATTTTTATGTTTTTTTCTCCAATACTCTGTTTTGCAAGCATTACAGCAATATTTTTTTCTTTGTTCTTTGGTAAAAAACTGTCTATTACAATTTGGGCATTGTTTTATAATGCAACCTAACTCTCCAATTTTTTTATATATACATCCTTTGTAAGTTATAAATTCTTCAATCATTTTTTTGGTTTTACGTCAATTTTGTGTGTATGAGGTACAACTTGATTTGGTGGTAGAGAAACTTGTATTCCTTCGCAAGTAGTTGCATATTTACCAACAAACTGTACACCTTTCTTTAACTGCTCTGAGCAAATAGTTAATCTGTAGAGTTCGATTTCCATTTGTAGTTTTTTAGTCAATAACTTTTGATTTTTTATATTTACCTCTGTCGCTTCTAAGCATAGCTTTGGTGCTTTGCCTAATGGAACACTTATCTGTGCAGACTAATACCATAGTTTAAATTAAAATTTTCTTTTTCAAATCTTGGAATTTCTGAATAATATAAAACTTCTCCTGTATCTTCGTCATATATAGGTGTCCTAGTAACTGTATTCNCTTGGNAAGTTAAATGACCACGCATCTGTCATGTATGGAGTAATTGTAAGGGTAGGAGATGCACAGACAATACCTTGGCTCATCCTAAATTGTGGATGACTAGATGGGGTTATCATTGTGGCATTGTTATTAACTACTCCAGTAGATTGGCTTTGCGGACTTGCTACTGTTGTATTCGCCAAAACCCTTGCAGGGCAAAGGATTACAGCTATTGCCCAAACGTACTTGTAGATTCTGTGGTAGTTGAGGTAGTTATGGTTCTTGTTATATTTGTGACTGTATCGAGGCCGGGAGCCATAACGCTTTCGACCAAACTGAAAGAACTGCCGGGGACTGCTACTTGCCACCTTGGAGTTGATGTTCCGTCTAAAGAAGTCCAAGTAAAGTTTACTCCTCCAACAGTTTGTTCATTAACACTTGTAGGTGTTGGGTTGATGTAACCATTAATATCTGTTGATTCTATATTGTGGCCCGAAACGCTAAATGTATAACCAGTTCGATACTGATAGCTAGTTATAGTCTCGTTTATAACAGATTCAGAAGTCGAGGAAGTTGTACTTGAGCCGGATCTGAACTGAGGCACTACAGGAGTAGCAAATACCTTGATCGGGTATATAAATACTAGCAGTAGCCAGAGTTTAGTCAATTTCTATGCTAACAGTTGTAGATCCAATACAGCTAGTACCACTCCCACCAGCAGTACAGGTATGGATTCCAGAACTAAGACTCGTAAGGCCAAGTGATCCAGCAGTGCCTCCAGAAATCACTGTAGTCTGACCACCAAGAACAGGCAAGGTTGCTATTCCAGAACTAGGTGTAATAGCAGATTGTGTTACGTCACCAGCTTGGTAACTTTCAGAAAAACTAAACGCAGATCCGGCTGTTGTAACAGTTTTGTTTGTATTGACTGCTGCTGGGACACCATTACTTAAGCTACTTAAATTAAGTCCTCCTATTGCATTGGTAACAACAGAATCACCTGTTCCTGTAGATGTGGTGACATTGTTTCCGCTTATGCTGTAGGTCGATGGTGCAGCATTGGTAATTACATAAGGTGAGTCTATGGAGATTTGTGCAGAGGTTACATACTTAGCCGTAACATTTGCATANGCTGGACTCGCTGCAACTNCAAGAAATAAGAATGGAAGNAGNNTTTTCATTTTNTNGATNNAGGGTCNATTACTTCAGCACCTTCTATTTTAATAGGTGTTATTACCCTTATAGTCTGNACCATACCTTNNTTTTCNGCAACTTTGCTGTCTTTCTCACTACGTTTTTTTGATCCCTCAAGACCAAATGTTGCTAGTGCGCCTGTTAATAAACTGGCCGGAAATGTAATATCTTTTGGCTCTGAACTGTAGCCCGGAATAGATATGTAGTTAAGTGTTACTATAAATCCACTCCAAACAACTACTCCAAGCCTTACGAAAAGACTGATAATAGCAAGTTGTTCTTCTTTATCGTCTAGACCTTCTTTTAACTTTTGGAACGGATTTTTCTTTTTCTGTTCTGTCATAGCCTTTTTCTGTATAATAGACATATATTGAGGACTCGTAAAGTGGTAGAGGTAATAGCAGCAGTAGGTGGAGCTATGATGACCGCTTGCTTTGTATCAGTTGGCTCGGTATCTTATAGGGGCAGACAATCAAGAGATGATCTTGTGCGAAATACAACAGCTATAGAATTATTAACAACAAAGATAGATGATATGCACGATGATATGAAAGAGGTATTTCATCGACTAAAAGAAGTAGAGCTTGCTGTTGCAGAAATAAAGCCAAGAAGATAGTTAATGTTTAAAGAGTTGATTTGGGTAAAAGAACAGTCATTGTCAGAAGATTTTTGTAATAAAATTATTGATAAATTTGAAACTGATCCTTACAGAAAAGCAGGAAAAGTAGATCAAAACAACCCTAGAGTTGATAAAGATATAAAAATAACAATAGAAAATACTATTACAAATAATATTTCATGGAGAGAAGAAGATGAGATTTTATATAAAGCTTTAGGTAAAGCATTATATGAATATGAAACTAACCTACAAAATATGTCTGTAAAAAAAATGGAAGGAGATAAATATAATTTACATCCTGTTTATAATTATCAGATAAAAGATACAGGATATAAGGTGCAAAAGTATGAACCTAATGGGTTTTATAATTGGCATCACGATTGGTGTATGCAAGAAGGATGGTCTAGAATTTATACTTACATCTGGTATATAAATACAATAAAAGAAGAAGATGGTGGNTGGACAGAATTTATTGANGGCACNANAATACAACCTAAAGTCGGNAGCATANTATTTTTCCCTGCAACTTGGACTTATGTTCATCGTGGCTATCCAACAAAAGTTCCTAAGTACATAGTAACTGGCTGGATATATGCAACGCCA
>FUFK010071698.1_pt1 | contig 11511 bp, 8 predicted proteins | sample 1021851 | NCBI WGS metagenome assembly FUFK01 (sample SAMEA51879418, study PRJEB19060) | metagenome
CTTTGAACTATTTTAATGTTAGTTAACTTTAAAACATTGAAGATTACAGCAGATTCGTTATGGAAGTTTGCTAAAAATTATTTGTCATGCATTGTCTACTTTGCGATTGTTCAGAATTTTTATATGACTAAGGGAAAGCTAAAATTTATAAATTTTAATTGTAAAAATTTATAACGTATTTTTTCCTACATGTTTTGTTTAATAAATTGATAGGTTTAAAATATGTCATTATTTGATTANAGTTTAGGTGANTTTGTTACACATTCCGAACGACCCGATTGGGGNGTNGGCCAAGTACAATCGATAGAGGGAACGAGAATTACTGTAAATTTTGAACATGTTGGAAAACAACTTATAAATGCAGAAATAATTTCGCTTATTCCTGTCGCTGCTGAGACAGAATAAGGCAATAACAGTTTATAAGCCGGTTTTTTTTAATGTGTACCATTTTAGTTGTCCAATAAATAAAACTATACTTTTGACTTATTTTTAAAAAGTGGCTTAACGATAATACCGGTCTGTCTTTTAAAGGTATAAATCATGGCGAATTCATCTGCTAATCAAAATCGAAAAAAGAAAATGGGTAAATTCAAGCCAAAAGGTAGAATTGCAAATCAGGCTGCAATAAATAACGTGAAAGCAATATTACCAGAAATTTTGCAAAGAGATATGTTAATAGAATATTTGCATTTAATTCAGGATAAATTTTCACATTTATCTTCAGATAACCTTAGTGCATTAGCTTTTATAATGAACCTTCCTTTATCAGAAATATGGGAAGTTGCGAGTTTTTATGACCACTTTATACTAGTGAAAGATAGCCAAAAGCCTCCACCAAACAGAACGATAAGAATTTGTACTTCGNTTACCTGTTCTTTATTCAACTCTGAAAAAATACTAGAATCAATGGCGCCTAATGATAACACAGAAATACGGTTTATCGCCTCACCATGCCTAGGCGCCTGTGATAAGGCTCCCGTTGCTGCAGACGGTCACTTTGTTATCCCAAACATCGATTTAAANAAATTGCAAAANNTTGAGCATTCNCANGCTATTCAAGAAAAAAATAAATCGGATATTTTNGANAATGTGTTGGGCTTAGACTCTTACATACAATCAGGTGGATATGAAATTCTTAGAAAATTGAAGAATTCAAATAATAGCGATAAGTATGATTTAGCGCTAANACAACTAGAAAATTCNGCNCTCAAAGGCCTTGGAGGTGCTGGATTTCCTACAGGCAAAAAATGGAGAATTGTAAAACAGCAAAAAGGACCCCGCCTTATGGCTGTAAATGCCGATGAAGGAGAGCCAGGCACNTTCAAAGATAGACATTATTTATCTACAAGCCCACACCAAATAATTGAAGGAATATTAATTGCAGCTTTAATAGTTGGAATTTCTGAGTGCTACCTATATGTCCGAGATGAATACCCAGAAATTTTATTTATGCTAAGAAAGGAGCTCCAAAGACTTAGCACTACCGATATTGCTGACCACACAGTGATTCATTTAAGGAGAGGTGCTGGCGCCTATATTTGTGGAGAAGAGTCAGCAATGATTGAATCAATTGAAGGTAAACGTGGTTTACCTAGACATAGACCACCCTTTGTTGCAGAAAGAGGCATTTTTGGACGCCCAACTTTAGTAAATAACGTAGAGACCTTATTTTGGGTTCCTGAAATACTTAAATTTGGCACGGATTGGTTTGATGATTTAGGTACAAAATTTCATCCAGGACAAAGGACTTATTCTGTTTCTGGGAGAATTTCTAATCCTGGATTAGTTGTCGCTTCAGCGGGCACTACTGCAAATGAATTAATTGAAAAGTGTGGTGGCATGGCTGACGGACATATTTTTAAAGCTTATCTTCCAGGTGGTGCGTCAGGAGGGATTTTACCTGCGAATAAGGCAGATATAGCGCTCGATTTTGGCGGTGAGCTAGCTGAATATGGCTGCTTCGTTGGAAGTCATGCCGTGGTTATACTCTCTGAGGAAGATAATATTTGGGATATTGCAAAAAATCTGATGAACTTTTTTAAACATGAATCCTGCGGCCAATGCACTCCATGCCGTGTGGGGACTGAAAAAGCAGTTTCCATTATGAATGCCCCTCATTATCAGCCCGAATTATTAACAGAGATTGCATCGGTAATGAGAGATGCAAGCATTTGTGGTCTAGGGCAAGCGGCCTCAAATCCATTAAGTTGTGCCATGCGATTTTTTCCTGAAGACTGCAAGCATTCTTTTAAAACAATTTCAAAAAAAGAAGAAAACGATGTTCAATTAGGAGAAACTAGATGATGGATGATAAATCTGTTGTCATTGATGAAATAATTGTTTTTCTTGACGGTGAAGAAATCAAGGCGCAAGTAGGTCAGACCATCTGGCAAGTTGCAAAACAACAAAACGTGGACATTCCCCATTTATGTTNNNNANATGNNNNTNGNTATAGAGCGGATGGAAATTGTCGTGCATGCATGGTTGAGATTGAAGGCGAACGAACTCTGGTTGCCTCATGCCAACGACGAATAACTGACGGTATGGTGATAAACACTAATTCATTACGGGTCAGAAATTCACAAAAGCTTATANTTGAACTATTGNTNTCGGACCAACCNGATAGACAAGACNCNCATGATCACAATTCTCATTTNTGGANAATAGCTGAAATTAATGGNNTAGAAAAAAGCAGGTTTCCTGGCAAATTAGGAGTAAAAGCTGATAACTCACATCCTGCTATAGCGGTAAATATGGATTCATGTATTCAATGCGGTCTGTGTGTTCGTGCTTGCCGTGAAGTTCAAGTAAACGATGTAATTGGAATGGCCGGCAGAGGAGTAGATTCACATATCGTCTTTGATTTCAACGATGANATGGGTGCCTCAACCTGCGTTGGTTGCGGTGAATGTGTTCAAGTTTGTCCAACTGGTGCNTTACTTCCAAAATCACTTATGGATGATAATAGAATGAGACTCTCAGTAACACCTGACAGCACAGTCAATTCTGTGTGCCCATATTGCGGTGTCGGATGTCAGTTAAGCTTTCAGGTTAAGGAAGATAAAATTGTTAGTGTAGAAAGTAAAAATGGTCCTGCAAACTTAGGTAGACTTTGTGTCAAAGGTCGCTATGGATTTGATTATATCCATAACGAACAAAGATTAATCCAGCCCCTTATAAGAAGAAGTGATGTTCCAAAAAGAAACTGGCAGGACTTTGACCCCTCGAATCCTCTTACACATTTTAGAGAAGCAAGTTGGCAAGAAGCTCTCGATAAAGCAGCTCAAAGTTTTATTAAAGCTAAAAATAACTTTGGGCCATCCTCTTTAAGCGGGTTTGGATCTGCCAAAGGAACCAATGAAGAGGCTTATATTTTTCAAAAATTAATTCGCACTGGATTTCAGACTAATAATGTAGACCATTGCACTCGGCTNTGCCATGCCTCTTCTGTTGCAGCGTTGCTTGAAAATATAGGTTCAGGAGCGGTTACAGCATCATTCTCACAAGTTGAATATGCAGATTCAATTATCGTTATTGGAGCAAACCCCGCAGTAAACCACCCTGTAGCTGCAACTTTTATAAAAAATGCGGCACAAAGAGGAGCAGATTTATTTGTTCTTGACCCACGAGCCCAAGCACTTGACAGATACGCGACAAAATCACTCAATTTTTATCCTGGTAGTGATGTGTCTCTTCTGAACGCTATTTTAAATGTTATTATTTTTGAAAAGTTGTACAATATAGAATATGTTAAAAACCATACAGAAGGCTTTGAGCAACTTTCAGAAACCATAAAATTTTATACCCCAGAAGCGATGTCCCCAATCTGTGGTATTGCTGCTGAAGATATAAGGTTCGTTGCTCGAAAATTCTCTCAAGCGAATGCTGGTATAATTTTTTGGGGCATGGGCATATCCCAACATACTCACGGAACTGATAATTCTAGATGTCTTATTTCTCTGGCTCTATTGACAGGTAATATTGGTAAAAAAGGCTCTGGATTACATCCACTTCGGGGACAAAACAACGTTCAAGGGGCATCTGATGCAGGACTTATTCCTATGTTTTTACCTGATTATCAATCTGTATCTGACCCACAAGTAAGAAGTAAATATGAGGCTGTCTGGCAATTTCCATTACCAAAGGAGCAGGGCCTCACAGTTGTTGAAATTACTAATGCAGCATTCAATGGAAATATCAAAGCAATGTATATTATGGGAGAAAATCCTGCAATGTCTGACCCTGACCAGAACCATGTAAGGGCTGCGCTAGAAAAACTCGATTGTCTAGTTGTTCAAGATATTTTCCCTACTACGACTGCTGCATTTGCGGATATAATACTGCCTGCCTCTGCATTTCCTGAAAAAACTGGCACTGTTACAAATACAGATAGAAGAGTACAGCTTGGAAGNCAGGCTGTNCCTCCACCTGGAAATGCAAAACAAGATTACTGGATTATTCAAGAAATAGCCAAACGGATGGGTCTTGAATGGAATTACCAGCATCCAAANGATATTTTTTCTGAAATGCGAATCGTAATGTCNTCCCTGAACGGGATTACATGGNAACGGTTAGAAAGTGAAGGTGCTGTAACCTATCCTTGCAAAGATGAGTTTTCTGATGGGCAAGACCTACTTTTTTCGGACTCATTTCCAACAAAATCAGGCTTAGGCAAATTCACTCCTGCGGAGTTTCTTCCACCCGCTGAAGAGCCTGATGATGATTTTCCATTCATTTTATCNACAGGAAGATTACTTGAACACTGGCATACAGGNTCAATGACACGCCGGTCTACCGTTTTAGACACCATCGAACCTACAGCAGAAATACACATAAACCCAGAAAATTTGAGAAATATAGGCGGTCATGCAGGAACGCCTTTACACATTTCCACAAGGCGGGGCTCAATCACACTCGCAGCACGTCTTGACCCTGGCTTGCCAGAGGGAATGGTTTTCATCCCATTTTGCTTTGAAGAGGCTTCTGCAAACTTACTTACAAACTCAGCACTTGATCCATTTGNCAAAATACCAGAGCTAAAATTTTCAGCTGCTNNGATAAAAGTNGCANAATAGANAATTAAGCCNACGCGCATCATTTTGTCACATGGTAAAAGGACTAGCCTATCTAGAGTTAAAAATGTTACATATAGGAAAATAATAGTATAACATTTTCAAAAACTAAAATAAGAAACATTTTGGAGTTTTAATTGGATTATCAATCCTTATTTAAAGAACATGTCAACCAATTAAAAGCGGAAAATAGGTATCGTGTTTTTGCTAATTTAGAGCGTAAAGCCGGTGAACATCCTCACGCAATATGGCATAGCGATTCTGGCCCTAAAGATGTAATTATTTGGTGTTCTAATGATTATCTTGGGATGGGTCAAAGCAAGAAATCTATTAAAGCTATGACAGACTCTGTTAATAACCACGGTACCGGAGCTGGTGGTACGCGCAATATTTCAGGCACTAGCCATACTATTGTTTCTTTAGAAAATGAACTTGCAGCATTACACAGCAAAGAGCGNGCCCTTGTATTTACATCAGGCTANGTTGCAAATGAAGCCAGTATAAGCGCTATTTCAGCGTTATTAGATGATCCTGTAATTTTTTCTGATTCTATGAATCATGCCTCAATCATNTCTGGAATACGTTATGGCAGGGCTGAAAAAATTATTTTCCGCCATAATGACACAGAACATTTAGAGACATTATTAAAAGTACAACCTTTTAGTCGTCATAAGCTAATTATATTCGAATCTGTGTATTCTATGGATGGAGATGTATCCCCTATTTTAGAAATTGTTAATTTAGCAAAAAAATATAACGCCATGACCTACCTTGACGAGGTGCACGCTGTTGGCATGTATGGAAGCAAGGGTGGAGGCATCGCCCAACAAGAAGGGCTGGAATCCAAAATAGATGTCTTGCAAGGAACTCTCGGGAAAGCTTTTGGTGCGATGGGTGGGTACATAGCCGCCAGTGATGCCATTTGTGATGCAGTACGAGGATATGGCTCTGGCTTTATCTTCACAACAGCTATGCCCCCAGCTCTTGCAGCTGCTGCACTCACTTCTGTTCAACATTTACGTCAAAGTCAAATTGAGAGAAATGTACAGCAACGTCAATCTAAACAACTNAAGAAAAGGCTTTATGAATATGGTATGCCTTTTTTAACTGGNAATACTCATATCGTGCCAGTAATGGTTGGAGATGCCGCCAAGTGCTCGCAAATTAGTAAAATTCTGCTTGAGGAATATGGGTTTTATATCCAACCTATAAACTTCCCAACTGTTCCAAAAGGAACAGAAAGGCTTCGTATTACCCCAGGACCGTTGCATAGTGATAAGATGATAGATGACCTTGTAATTGCATTATCCCAGACTTTTAAANAAGTAAAACCGCCTTCATTAGTCTNAACAAATGCAGATAATCAGGCTTTAACAGCTTAGTTTATAACCTTAATCTTTGATTTTTACTTTCAGAGCTATTTTATGAGCCTAAAACCAATACCTGATGACCATCCATCATTTTCACCAGTTGCAAAAACTGGCCTATTGCTTGTTAATCTTGGCACCCCCGATGCAACAGACAAAAAATCAATGCGGCGTTACCTCAAACAGTTTTTATCAGACAAGCGGGTAGTAGAAGCACCGAGATTATTATGGTGGATAATTTTGAATGGAATTATTTTGAATACACGCCCCAAAAAATCAGGGGAGGCCTATGATAAAGTTTGGATAAAAGATGACTTAGATGGCAGTCCTTTNCGAAAAACTACGAGATTACAAGCAGAACATTTAGCAAAGACCTATAAAAATATTACTAATCTTGAGATTGCATGGGCGATGCGGTATGGAAATCCATCAATTCCTGACCAACTTACTAACTTAAAATCAAAAGNGTGTAGTCAATTTTTAATACTGCCAATGTATCCACAATATGCCGCCGCTACAACNGCTACTGTAAACGATGAAGTTTATAAATGGGCATTAAANCAACGCTGGCAACCTGCTATCAGAACTGTTCCTCCCTGGCACGATCATGAAGTATATATTGACTCCTTAGCACAATCTTTTCGAAGGCACTTTCTTCATACACAACCTCCAGAACACTTAATGCTATCTTTCCATGGCATTCCAGAGAGATATTTTACGTTAGGCGATCCCTATCATTGTCATTGTATGAAAACAGCACGACTGGTCAGTGAAAAACTAAATTGGCCATCTGAAAGGCTATCTGTAACGTTTCAATCCCGCTTTGGAAAAGAACCTTGGATTAAGCCCTATACAGATGAGACACTTTATAAATTAGGCAAAGCTAATACCAAATCCTTAGCAATAATGGCACCAGGATTTTCTGCTGATTGTCTTGAAACACTTGAAGAGTTGGCAATGGAAGGGAAAGAAATCTATACTGAAGCAGGAGGTAATGATTTTTCCTATGTCCCCTGCTTAAATGATAGTACGTTTGGGATGAATTTAATTTATGCTCTTGTTAAAGAAAATCTAGCTGGCTGGATAGATGTTTAATATTTCTATAAAATCAAGTGTTATTTGAGATTAATATATGAAAAAAAATAAATGAGTTAACAATTTAAATTTAATAAGGTATGACTATTTGAAGTTTAACGTTGATGTTTTTTGGATACGCGGCTGTGGTGTAGTGGTAGCACAAGAGCCTTCCAAGCTCTTAGGGCCAGTTCGAACCTGGTCAGCCGCTCCAGATAAATGAACTTGTTCAAAAAAAATTAAAAAACCAATGATGTTCTATCAACGCTAAGATTTACACAATTCATTTTATTAACTATTATAGAAGGTTGTTTAAAAATGGGTAACGAATTAAGCTGTATCTGCATGCGTAATATAAACGTTTGCAACTGTAATAGACCTGAAGAAATTGAGCAAAAAGAAAAACGTAAATGTGTATGTGGACGTTCTCCTAACGGAGAATGTATGAGTTGGCATGCTCTGTCAGAAAAAGTTTACCTTCAGCGCAAACATGAATATGAAACATCANTAGGATAAATACCTATATAATTAGCATCGATATTTTGAATACCCCTATATTTTGGGCAAAGAGATTAAAATATTTTCTTGTTCTTAGCACCTAAGATGGTTGATTAAATTTGCATGAGTTCAAAAAAATAACTTATTATCAAAAAATATGTTGGTATAAGGATTACAGATGTGCTTCCTTCTTTCTTCATTCCATCTAAATAGAAAGCTTTAGAATTATCAGTGTTATTTTAAAATATACACAACAATTTAGGGGCTTTTAAAATAGTGCTTATCGATGTTTATTTATTTCGAATTTGTTGGCATTAGATAAGACTAGATATCAGATTTTAATACTATGAACACTAATGTGATATAAATGATTGAACGCTATTTCATCGCGTTCTTAATTGGTCGGGTGTCAATATGGATGGCTGGTGTTATGCTATCTGTTGCACTAGGTTGGCATATATATCTGGAAACAAAAGAACCTATTTATCTNGCTCTCATTGGTTTGATGCAGATTTTACCAACATTTGCTTTCTTCATTATAACCGGAGTTGTTATTGATAGGTTTCAGAGAAAATATATTTTACTCATTTGTACTTTAATAGAATTTGTTGCCTTTACTGGTATTTTTATCGCTATGCTGTTTGACAGTATTCCAATTTTATTAGTTTTTCTTATGCTTCTTGTGCACGGCGTTGCTCGCGCATTTCAAATACCTTCAGAGCACGCTTTGCTTCCAAATATCGTATCTAAAGAAAATCTAGAAAAAGCAGTAGCCATAACGTCCACGGTTAGCAATCTTGCAAAAACAACAGGGCCGCTAATAGCTGGTATGTTAATCGCGCTAATAGACCGTTATATTTATGGGATATGTCTTATAATTGTATTTATATCATTCCTTGCCTATCTCTTATTACCTTTGTTAAAAATTCATGCACCAGCTGAGTTTGGTCTGAAACCCTTTCTCAGTGGAATAAAATTTCTTGCTAGGAAAAAGATTTTACTTGCTATCATCCTTCTTGACCTTTTTATTGTGCTTCTAGGCAGCGTTGAAGCGTTACTTCCAATTTATGCAGCTGAAATATTGAATGTTGGACCGAACGGTCTCGGGTTGATGCGTGGAATGCCAGCTATCGGAGCTGTTATTACAGGTATCTTGTTATCTAACATAGGCCCACTAAGACATTGTGGTAAGTTGCTTTTTGCTGCCTTTGGAGTATGTTCACTATCTGTTTTGGTTTTTGGGTTGTCTGACATTTTTTGGCTTAGTCTCATTGCATTATTCATTTATGGTGCCACAGACATGCTCAGTGTAAATATAAGATTTACGCTTGCCCAAACCATAACACCAGATGCGGTCCGAGGAAGAGTGAGTGCTATATTCGCCACCAGCACAGCATCTTCAAATCAACTCGGTGAATTTAGAGCTGGCACAATGGCAACAGTCGTTGGACCTGTTGGTGCTACTATTATAGGCGGTGTGTTAGGTTTATTTATTTGCGTTAGCGGAATATTTAAATTCCCAATGCTCTGGAACTTAGATAAGATTTCAGATCTCAGAAGTGAATCAAACGAGTTTAAAAATGAATAAGCCGTTGTAAGAATTTATATTACTCGCTATAAACAGTGCTCTGGTAATTTTTGCATTAAATTTAAGCATGAAAAAGACAAATGCATATTTTAAGTGCATTATATATTATTTTATTGTTTAGATGGTAGACTTAAATAACTTTGTTACCTGCCTGGCTATTATAGTTTGCCTTTTTACTTACTTGCGTTCCATTCTTTAACAAGTTCTTTATGACTATCATTACGGTCATTTTTTAAACGCTGAAATTCATCTTCTTCACATAGTTGCTTTAGTGCCCAGATTGCCAATGCCTGCACAAATAGTGTTTCATCATCTAAATATCCAATTATTAATGGGATAAGTGTTATATCGTATGAATTACCAGCAGCAATTAGACAATTACGAATAAACTTTTTGTATCCAGCTCTACGAACCGGTGTTCCAGAAAATAGAATTCTAAATTCTGAGTCNGATAAAGCTAACAATTTGCTTAGCGGCAACAAACCAGGTTTTTGTCCTAATTGCATTCTTGTATCAGATGCTTTTTGTGCAAATTTATTCCAAGGACAAATAGCNAGACAATCATCGCANCCAAAAATACGATTACCAATTTGTTTGCGATATTCNGTTTCAATNATACCATCAAATTCAATTGTAAGATAGGAGATACATCGCCGNGCATCTAGTTTATAGGGGCNTGGNAAAGCATTNGTAGGACAAATATCNAAACATTTCNGACAAGTCCCACAAAAATCCTCAGAGNCCCTGTTTGNGGGTAGAATTGCATCTGTTAATATGACCCCTAAAAANANCCANGACCCAAATTTTTTAGAGACNAGATTGGTATGTTTTCCCTGCCATCCTATGCCAGACTTAACCGCTAACGGTTTTTCCATAATAGGAGCTGTATCAACAAAAACTTTTACACTACCCTGAAATTTAGAAACAAACTGACTGGCAATTTGTTTTAATCTCCCTTTCATAACTGAATGATAATCTTTTGAACGTGCATAAACAGAAATATTACCAGATTTTATTTTGGAAATATCNCCGATAGGATTNTGTTCAGGGCNATAATTTTTNGCAAAAATTATNGCACTCTCTGCATTTTGCCACATTTTTTTTGGTGAAAGGCGCTTTTCGACAGACTCTTCCAACCATTTCATTTCACCATGATAACCATATTCTAAAAAGTTAAGAAGATGATTTTGTGTATCAACTGATAAATTTGTATCTGTAATACTTACTTCATCAAATTCATATAGGTTTGCTTTTTTTTCTAGCCATTGGTAAATATTTGAGTTCATAAACTATGTCTTGATTTTATAATTCAATTTCCGATTATATTTATTTAAATTAAAAAATAGATTTCTTTCCTTCAGAGTTTTAAATTAAAGATGTAGAGTTAAATCTTAGGGATATCGCCCTGAGTTTGTTCTCTATAAAAGTTAGAAACAAAAGTGTCATATTGCCTCTCTTTGATGGCCTTTCGTATAGCACGCATTAAATCTTGATAATAGGTCAAATTATGCCAGGTCAGTAAAGTTAAACCTTGTATTTCATCTGATTTAAAAAGGTGATGCAAATATCCGCGACTGTAATTATTACAGGCGGGGCACGGACAATTCTCATCTAAAGGTCTCAAATCATCTGCGTGCCGGGCATTCTTTATATTNACTGTTCCATATCTGGTAAATGCCTGACCTGTTCTACCAGACCTTGTCGGTAGAACACAATCAAACATATCAACGCCTCTTAATACAGCGCCTACAATATCTGCTGGTTTTCCAACTCNCATTAAATAACGCGGNNGTTCANTCTTCATGTNNGGCGTTGTAAATTTTAAAGTTTCGAACATTAACTCTTGACCTTCACCAACTGCCAGACCTCCGATGGCATAACCTTCAAAGCCAATTTCATTAAGTCTTTGAAC